>JABAOH010149717.1_pt2 | contig 29202 bp, 33 predicted proteins | sample 7062181 | NCBI WGS metagenome assembly JABAOH01 (sample SAMN14538630, study PRJNA623070) | marine sediment metagenome | biome: marine biome [ENVO:00000428]; feature: marine pelagic biome [ENVO:01000023]; material: deep marine sediment [ENVO:00002113]; isolation source: pool of 5 deep marine...
CTGTTTTAGCAGTGGATCCAACTAGTCATGTAACTGGTGGTGCTATCTTGGGCGATAGAGTAAGAATGACTGAATCAACTGATTCAGGAACATACATTCGCAGTATTGCATCTCGTGGAGCTACAGGTGCAGTATCAAGATCATTGAGAAACAGTATTCGCGTTTTAGAATATGCTGGTTTTAATCCCATAATAATTGAGAGTGTTGGTGCGGGCCAAACGGAAATAGAAATCTCCAATATTGCTGACATAACTGTAGTTGTTTTTAATCCACATACTGGTGATAGTATTCAAACAATCAAAGCAGGATTAACTGAAATTGGCGATATCTATCTAGTAAATAAAAGTGATTTAGATGGTGCATCTCAATTATTTGATGCTGTGAGAGATTTTATTGGAGCTACAGAAAAAAATCCAATAATTCTAAAAACATCTACTAAAAAAAATAAAGGAATAGTAGAGTTTGCAAAAAAACTTAAAGAATTAATGAAAAGCAAAAGCAAGGACAAAAAGACTCAAGATAAAACACGTCTTGAATGTGAGCTCAAAGAAATTGTTTTAAATAACATAAAAGAAAAGATCGACGCTGTGCTCGAATCAGATAAAACATATTCAAAATATCTCAAAAAATTACAATCACGACAAATCGACCCATATGAGGCTGCAGAAAAAATTTCAAAAGGCTTGGTAAAATAATATGGCAAAAAAAGTTCCAAAAAAAGAAGAAAAAACTTTTGTAACTGATTCAAATTTTCCAGTAAAACAATTCTATGTAAAATCATCCAAAAAAACTTCTAAAGATGAACCCGGAAAGTATCCTTTCACTCGAGGAATACATGCAGGAATGTATAGAGATAGATTCTGGACTATGCGACAGTATTCTGGGTTTGGCGATGCCAAATTAACTAATCAACGATTCAAATTCATGTTGGAAAAAGGACAGACAGGTCTTAGTATGGCATTTGATTTGCCTACACAGATTGGGTATGATCCTGACTCTCCACAAGCAGAAGGTGAGGTTGGAAAAGTTGGCGTCTCTATTGCTTCACTAAAAGACATGCATACTGCATTTGATGGAATTCCACTGGGCAAAGTTAGCAGTTCAATGACAATAAATTCTACTGCTTCAACCTTACTAGCGTACTATATTGCAGTAGGTGAATCTCAAGGATTCTCAAGTGAACAACTACGTGGTACTACTCAAAATGATATTCTAAAAGAGTACATTGCAAGAAATACCTACATCTATCCTCCACAACCTTCGATGAGAATTATTGGTGACATGATTGGATATTGTGCCAAAAAAGTTCCACAATGGTATCCTGTATCTATTTCTGGCTATCACATGAGAGAGGCAGGCTCTACTGCAACACAAGAAGTTGCATTTACTTTGGCTAATGCAATAGCATACATTCAAACTTGTCTTGATCAGGGCTTGAAGATTGATGATTTTGCACCAAGATTATCATTTTTCTTCTGTTGTACAATTGAGTTCTTTGAAGAGATTGCAAAGTTTAGAGTTGCACGTAAAGTTTATGCAAAAATTCTCAAAGACAAATTTCATGCAAAAAATCCAAAATCATTACAATTGAAATTTCATACACAGACTAGTGGAGAATCATTAACTGCCCAACAACCAGATAACAATATTGTTAGGGTTGCTATACAATCAATGGCAGCCGTCTTAGGTGGCACTCAATCTTTGCACACAAATTCTCGAGATGAGGCCCTTGCTTTACCAACACAAGAATCTGCAAAAATTGCTCTAAGAACTCAACAGATAGTGGCCCATGAAAGCGGAATTACAAAAACTGTGGATCCAGTTGCAGGATCTTACTATCTAGAGTATCTTTGTGATGAGATAGAAGATGGTGTATGGAAATATCTTAAAAAAATTGAAAAGATGGGCGGCTCTATAAAAGCAATTGAAAAAGGATTCTTCCAATCTGAGATTAGACAAAATGCATATCGCTTAAAGAAAGAGGCTGATGAAAATGAGAGAATCTTAGTTGGTGTTAACAAATATGCTGAAAAAGAGGAGAAACAGCCAGAACTTTTGAGAATTGATGATAGAGTTGAAATTCAACAACACAAAGCACTCAAAAAATTACGGTCATCCAGAGACAACAAGAAAGTCGAAGCAGCTCTTTCTAAGATGCAAAAAGCTGCAGAAACCGAAGAAAATCTTATGCCATTTATCTTAAATTCTGCTAAGGCGTATGCTACTACTGGAGAAATTAGTAATGCTTTCAGAGAAGTCTTTGGTGAGTATAGGCCAAAGGAGGTATTCTAAATGAAGATTGATCATATTGCAATTGCTGTCAATGATGTAGAGACTGCAACAAAAGAATACCAAGAAGCCTTAGGAGCTGACAGTGTAGAATTTGAAACAGTTGAAACTGAAGGAGTAAAAGTTGGAATAATTCATCTAGAAAATGGTCGAATTGAGCTTATGCAGCCAACAAATGATAACAGCCCAATTAAGAAATTTCTAGAAAAAAAAGGAGAAGGATTACACCACATGGCTTTACAAACAGATGATATTGAAGGAGAAGTTTCTAGAATGGAAACCTGCGGAATACAATTTTTAGGAAAAATAAGACCTGGCTCTGAAGGAACAAAAGTTACTTTCATCCATCCAAAATCTTTGCATGGGGTATTGGCTGAGCTTTGCTCTCATCCAAAATAATTATTCCATCATCTTTAACGTGTCCGATGCAGTAATTATTCCAACAATTTTTGATTTTTTAGAAACAAGAATACATTTTGAAAATCTAATCAATGGAACTAGAACATTTGCAGGAGTATCAAAATCGACAATTGGTGGTACGGGATCCATTGTATCAACAAGCTTTGCATGCTTTAATTCTGATTCCCCTACATTGGCAAGATGTTTCATTATTCCCTCATCTGAAACTACTCCGACTACATCTTTTCCATCAAAAACTGGAATTTGACTAATAGAATACTTTTGCATCTTTTTTATGGCATCATGCAATGTGTTGACTGGTTTCATTTTTACAATATCTTTACTACAAAAGTCACCAGCTTTATGAGAAGACGATTTTCCTTCCAGTGTTGCTAAATTATCAAAGATTTTCTTTGCAGTCTCATAACTAGGCTGACTACGACCTGACTCTATTTGGTTGATCATTGATGTGCTCACTCCAGTCATTGAGGCAAGTTTTTTTTGAGTGATTCCCAGTTTGGTTCTTAACTGTTTAATAGAATCAATTCTTGGTAGCATTTGAGATACGAATCCAGTTAATGGATTTTAAAGTATTTTGGGATTTTATCGTCTTTTAGCCTTCTTTTTGGCTTTTTTCTTTGATTTTGGCTTCTTGGATGGTTTTTTGCTTGATTTTTCTAGTGCTGCCTGTGCTGCTGCTACAATTGCAATAGGAATTCTATGTGGCGAAGCANNGCCTGAATGATGACAGAATTTTATGGATTTTGGATCTCCACCATGCTCACCACAAATACCTACCTCTAAATTCGGCTTTATTGAACGCCCACTAGAAATTCCTATCTTCATTAAACTTCCAACGCCGTTAACATCTAAGGATTGGAAAGGACTAGTTTCAAGTAATTCTTTTTCAAGGTATTCTGGCAAGAATTTTCCTTCAGCATCTTCTCTACTAAAACTAAAGGTAGCTTGAGTCAAGTCATTTGTACCAAAACTGAAAAATTCTGCAGTGTGAGCTAACTCATTTGCTGTTAATGCCGCCCTTACAACTTCAATCATTGTTCCAAAATTAATTTTAAATTTCCTACCGTATTTTTTCTGCATTTCGGATTTTATTTCATCGTAAATTCGTTTTATATGATTTAATTCTGCAATACTACTTACTTGTGGAATCATGATTTGTGGACGTGCATCTACTTTTTGTTTTGCTAATTCTGCAGCGGCCTCAAAAACAGCTCTAATTTGAATTTCATAAATTTCAGGATATGTGATTCCAACACGAACTCCTCTATGTCCCATCATTGGGTTAATCTCAGCTAAATCTCTTGCACGCTCAAGAACTGTTTTTGTTTTATTAATCTCACTTGTAGCATTTTGTTCTTCTAGTTTTCTTAGTTTGTTTGCCAACTCTTCAGGATTTGGTAAGAATTCATGTAAGGGGGGATCTAACAATCTAATTGTAACTGGGTATCCTTCCATAGCTTTTAGAATTTGAATAAAATCACTTTTTTGAAGCTGACCAAGTTTTTCTAAGACTTTTTTTCTCTCTTGAATGGTTTTTGCCATTATCATATCTACAAACAATCCAATTCTATCTTGGGCATTGAACATTCTTTCTGTTCTACAGAGCCCAATTCCCTGTGCTCCATAATTTCTTGCTAGTTGTGCACCGGCAGGAGTATCTGCATTTGCCCTGATGCCTATTTTTTTGGTTTTTTGTGCCCAGTCAAGAATAGTTTTGAAATTATCAGTCATTTTTGGCTCAATTGTAGGTACTTCTCCAAGATACACTGCTCCGCTACTGCCATCAATAGTGATTGAATCGCCATCAGAAATTGTTTTTCCATCAGCAGTACATTTGCCAGCTTCATAATCAATTTTTAATTCAGAAGCTCCAACTATACACGGTTTTCCCATACCTCTAGCGACGACAGCTGCATGAGATGTTTTACCACCTCTACTCGTTAAAATTCCCACAGATGCAAAAAATGCAGGTACATCTTCAGGTTTTGTTTCTTCTCTAACAAGGATTACTTTAGTTCCTTTTTCTCCAATTTCCACTGCTTTTTTTACATCAAATACTGCAATGCCGCTTGCAGCACCTGGTGATGCTGCAATTCCTTTAGTCACTTGAGTGAAATCCTTAAGCTTTGATTGATCAATTGTTTTGTGAAGTAATTGTTCTAATTGTTCAGGTTGTAGTCTTTGTAGTGCCCTATCTTTATTGATTAGTTTTTCTTTTACCATGTCTACTGATGTTTTGATCATTCCAGCAGCATTCATTTTAGCTGAACGGGTTTGAAGTAAATAGAAATCGCCTTGTTCAATTGTAAATTCAATGTCTTGGGGTTCTTTGTAATGCTTTTCTAATCTCTCACAAGTCTTTACAAGTTGTTTGTAAGATTCAGGAAGTTCATCTTTCATAGTATCAACATGCTTTGGAGTTCTAATTCCTGCAACAACATCCTCACCTTGTGCATTAATCAGATAATCTCCAAAAATATGATTTGTACCATCTCCTGGATTTCTTGTAAATACTACTCCAGTTGCACTATCATTTCCCATATTTCCAAATGCCATAGAAACAACGTTTACTGCAGTTCCATCTGCAATATCTTTAGTAATGCTATTTTTATCTCTGTAAACAACTGCTCGTTCTCCCATCCAACTGCTAAATACAGCTTTTATTGCAAGCTCCAACTGATCAAATGGATTAACTGGAAATGGCTGTCCTGTATGTTTTTCACAAATTTTCTTGTAATCAGATACAACACAACGAAGAGATTTTTCATTTAATGCACTATCTGACTGTACTGCCTGATTTTTTTTGGCTTGGTCTAAAACATCATCAAACTTCTTATCATCAACACCAAATACGACTTTGCCAAATAACTGAATGAATCTTCTATACGAATCCCATGCAAATCTAGGATTGTTACTTTTTTTGGCTNNTTTTTTGGCTAAACCTTCTACTGTTATGTCATTTAATCCTAAATTCAAAATAGTATCCATCATACCTGGCATCGAGATGGCAGCGCCAGATCTTACTGAGACTAGTAATGGGTTGTCTTTAGAGTTCCATTTTTTACCTGTTTTTTTCTCAATTTTAGCAATATTCTTCTTAACTTGAGTAATTACCTCTTTTGGAAGTTTTTTGTTGTTTTCATAGTATTTTTTGCAGACTTCGGTAGTGATGACAAATCCTGGAGGAACTGGAAGCTTCAATCTTGTCATTTCACAAAGACCAGCACCTTTACCTCCTAGGAGTTTTCGGTTTTTCCCATCTCCTTCATCAAAAAAGTATACTGCTTTCATTTTCCTAGATTATCCAATCAATTATGGGGTGTTTTAAAGCATTGCCTTGGCAAAATCTTCTATGGCCTTATTCCAGTTCTTTGATTTTACAATTCCACTAGCTACCAAAATTCCTTTTGATCCTAGCTGAATTGCCTTTTCAACATCTTCTCCTGAAACTATTCCTGCACCACATAAGAGCTTGGTTTTATTTTTTGCAGATTTTACAGCTAGTGAGGCATTTGTAATTAATTCTGGTCTTTCTTTAGACACTGCTTTGCCAGAGCCTATTAGCCCTGGAGGCTCTATTGCAATATAATCGGGATTTAATCTAACATATTTTTTTACTTCTGCAACATCTCTTACACAAAGAACTGAAATCATTTTTAATTTTTTTAATTTGCTTACTAACTCTTTGATATCATTACTTGGAATTCTATGCTCACTGTGATTAATTATTGCACCATTGATATTTGATTTTTTAACCAATTCTGGAATCATAAAGCCAGTTGTGTTTCCAACTTTAGAATTATCCAAATGTTGTGCTAAAATAACAAGTGGACTTTTTGAAACTTGTGATAATAGATGCTGCGGGGGAGCAACTGCAATCTTTACCTTGTATTTTTTTGCAATTTTTTCTGCAGTGCTGATGAACTTATCAATTTTAGAACCTGCAATCTCTTCATAGTTTTTACAATTAATTATGAACATGACCTACTCGAATCAAATTATTTCTTTTATTAAATATTTGGCAAACTCAGGTTTTCTGATTTAATCTATTCAATCTATCATATCTTCGTTTCATAGCAAAAACTATGCCCATCAAAGCAATCGCAGCCAGATTTGTTCCAATAATGTAGGGGTCTGAAACTTCAATTCCATAAATGAGCCACAATAATGCGCCTACGCCAATCAAAACAAGAAGGTATTTTGAAACATCTTTGAGGCTTTTTGTTTTGTAGCCTTTGATAATTTGATGAACCCAACCAGATAGAATTAAAATTCCGGCTATTATCGCTAAAACCGAAAGTGATATTCCATCTATGAACAATCTGCCTCACTAATTCCAGAAAAATTGATCAAGACCAGTTTGTTTTGGCTTTCCCAAAATTGTATCAAAATCAAGGCCCATTGAAGATGTAATTTGATCAAGTGTTGATTCCATAAATTCCATGTATTTTTTTGAATCAACTTCATCTCTTCTTGCCATTTCTACTGGTTTTACACCTGGTTTATTCAAAATTTTCACATAAGAAATAATGTCTCCTTTTTTGATTTCTCTGATAGATTCTAAGAGCTTAGCAGCCCTGATATGTTGAGGGACTGTTTTTACATATTCTGATGGTGCTTTGCTTATCATAACATTAAATGCCAATTCCTCAAGTGGAATTTCCTTTGCTTCTACTTTTTTTGCCCACTCTGAAATCTTTGAACTAATTTGTTTTTTTGATTGCTCGAAATCTTCTATTGTTTCAACTTTAGATAAAATATCTAACAATTCATAAAATAAAGTTCTGATAAATGGTGGAGTGTGGGATTTTTTTCCTGTTAGTCCTTTGACATCAACTTTTCCTGATTTTGTTACTCCGAGATAATTTTTCTTTCTTCTACTAAGTACAACATAACGATATTCTTTATCAACCTCTAATTCTACACCATGATCTTTTTTTGCCTGTTCAATTACGTGTTGTATCTGTTCACTTGTTGGGTTTTTAATAAACAAAGAGTCTGTATCTCCATAAAGAACTTTAATCCCAGATTCTTCACATTTTTTAATTGTCTGTAAGATAATGTACCTTCCAATCGCAGTTGTTGCTTCAGCTGCAGGCAAGAAATAAAGTGGAAATATCTCTGCACCCATTACTCCATAGCTTGCATTTAGAATTACCTTAAGTGCTTGACTAACTACAGTATATTGCTGTCTTTGCTCCTCAGTTAAAGTTGGACTTTTTGAGAGACTTTTGTAGTAATTTACACGTAAATCTCGTAATGAACCAATGAGTAGTGATGTTAATCCGTTCTTTTTTCCACAAACCCAGTGGTTAGTGTCTGGTATTGTATTTTTTTTGCATTCGTCATGTGGACATCTCACAGTTTCATAAGAAAGATTTCTTACTTTGATAATACTTGGATACAGACTAGCAAAGTCCATGACTGTTACATTAAAGTGAATTCCTTCTTCTGGTTCTACAACTAATCCTCCTCGATATTTCTTGTCTTTGATAACTGCATCGGCAACAACTCCAGCTGATTTTCTTTCCAATTCATCTCTTTTTGGAATTAATGAGTTTCTTTGTCTATGCTCAAAATACAAAAGACTGCGAATCCATTGGGATACTCCCATTCTGGCAATATCATCTATTGGCATCTTTGCAATTCTTGTAATGACTACAAGTAAGTTCATGAGTATGTCATTGTTGAAACTTGTCAGTTTGTATGTTAGCAGGGCATCATTGTAACAATAATTCGCTGTTTGGTACAAATTCAAATCATCTAGTTCAATGCCATAATCAATTTTTTCTTCATCTAGTAGTGCCTTTGAAACACTGTTTAGTGAAAAATCTGAGTACTTGTTACTAAAGGCATAGATCTGAAAAGAACGATTTGATAGAGTCCTGTATAGATCCAGATGAACTCCATGCTTTAGCGTAGCTGAATCTCGCATCATGTAAAGTGGATTTTCTGAATTCTTAATTCCTAAACGTTCTGCACGATTGTAAAGGTATGGCATATCAAAATCATCACCATTGTATGTTACAACAAATGGATATTCTGAAATGATTTTGAAAGCATCAGAAATCATGTCTTTTTCTTTATCTTCATCATAAAACACGACCTTGACTTCGGGTTTGAGTTCGTTTGCTCCTTCTTCTAGTCCGGCTCTTTTTAGCACAAAAACCTGTTTGAAATTATCGGTTCCTTCAAAACCGATTGCAGTAACCCGTTTTTCAGCAATCTTTGCATCAGGAATTCTTCCTATCTCTGATTCTACTTCTATATCAAAACTCAGCCTTTTGATTTTTGGAATGGGCTGATTCAATAAATCTGCCCATTCTGAAATGTATTCTTGAAATTGTTTTGAATCAACAACATTATCACTTGAGACTTTATCCCAAAGAAGACTCTTTAATGCAAGACGAACTTCATCTGAAATTTTCAAATCATGTGGATTGATTTTTCCATCAGATATTTCATAATATTTACCAACAGTTAATCCTCTATCATACAGATAATTTTCATAATATTTGATATCAGATTCCCAAGTTTCTATAATGTTTCTAATGCTTTTATCAGTTTGAGTTCCTCCTATTGCAAGAGGATCTGCAACAGTAATTTTAGAAACTTGAATCTCTTCATCTTTGAGTAAATCATTCCGTTTTATTTGTTCAATTTTCAAAATGTCTTGTCTTTCTTTTAGAAAATCTAGTTCATCTGGATTGAGTTTTGAGTAACAATACGGTTTGTGCCCTGTTTCATCTGCCCATAAAATTATTTTCTGTGATTCTGGTTCGTAGAATTTTAGAATTGCTGCTTTTTTTTGATTGTCATAAGTTGCTGAAACTAAGAGAGACGGAGGTAAGTTTGTAATTTTTTCAACAGTCTCTGACATTAAAACACCGTGTTTATTTTGGAATAACTTCGATATTGTAACCTTCAAAGAGTTTTTTTGCCCAATACTGAATTTTTTCTTTTTCTAATTGAATAACTTCTACACCTGCTTCTTTAATTAAATCAAAATCTGTTTCTGGATACGAATCAAGACAAATAATTTTTTTAATTCCAATAGTTATTGCCATCTTTGTGCATTCAAGACATGGAACAAAAGTAGTGTATAATATTGCGCCTTCTATTCCTGCCTCTATTCCTAAAATTGCACAATGCATGATGGCATTAGCTTCAGCATGATTGCACAGACATCTATCCAAACTTGCTCCTGATTCTAATTTTCCCTCCATTCTTAATTCGCATCTTTTACATCCTCCCTCAAAACAATTCTTTATTCCGGGAGGAGTTCCATTATACCCCGTTGCCAGCTGCCTGTTATTTCTGACTATGACTGCACCTACATGCCTAGTCATGCAGTTCGAACGGAGTTTTGCAAGCTCTGCCTGCAGCATGAAATATTCATCCCATGTTGGCCTCTCAAAGGATTGAGTCACACAAAAAATGGCTAATCCTGCAATATATGGATATTTGAGTAAAAGCTACTATTGCACTACACGAAACCATAAAATCAATAAATCTACTAAAGAATTTCGTAGATCTTGTCCTTGGAATATCTAGATCAAAAATACATCCGAAAAAATGCTATTGAATTGCGTGATTACCAAGTAAACCTGGCTAATCAGGCAAAATCAGAAAATTGTATAATTGTTTTACCAACAGGATTAGGTAAAACAGCAATTGCTCTACAAGTTATTGCCCATTATTTAGAAAAAGGAACCGGAGGAGTATTGTTTTTGGCTCCCACTCGAGTTTTAGCAAATCAACATTATGAATTTCTAAAAGATAGTCTGACAATTGAAGACATTGCATTGATTACTGGAGAGGACACAATTCAAAAACGAGAAAAACTTTGGAATAATAGCGTTATCTGTGCAACTCCTGAAATTGCAAAAAATGATTTAGATAGACAACTTGTTTCTCCAAATCAATTTAATCTAGTTATTTTTGATGAAGCACATAGAACCATTGGCGATTATGCTTACTCTGGAATCGCTGAGAGATTTACAAATACAAATGCAAGAATTGTGGGAATGACTGCTACTCTCCCCAGCGAAAAAGACAAAGCCACACAAATTATGACGACACTGCGAATTCAAAGTGTTGCACAAAGAACAGAAGATAGTCCTGATGTAAAGCCATACATCCAAGAAACTAATACGGAATGGATTAATGTTGAACTTCCTTCAGAAATGAAGGCAATTCAAACTTTGATTAAACTTGCTTTGGATGAAAGATATGAAACATTAAGAAAAAATGGAATTAACCTAACTGATCAAAAATCTCTTTCTGCATTGCTCAGAATTAGACAATTTGTTCTAAATCAAAATCGACGTTCTGCAAAGCCACTTTTTACAGCCATTCGTATAACTTACGCACTAAATATTCTAGAGGCGCACGGAATTACTCCCTTTTTGAAATTCTGTGAAAGAACCCAAAAAAAGAAAGGTGCAGGCGTAAAAGAGCTCTTTGAAATAGACCCCAACTTTACACGTGCAATACAACTTGCAAAAACTGCTCAAAGCAAAGGAATTGAGCACACAAAAATTCACAAACTCAAAGAGATTTTGGAAACACTTAGTGGAAAGGCTCTTGTTTTTACAAGCTATCGAGATTCTGTAGATGTTGTTCATGCAAAATTAACTGAGATGGGAATTTCTGCAGGAATTTTAATTGGAAAGGCAGGAGAAACCGGTCTGAAACAAAAAAAGCAGATAGAAACCGTACAAAAATTTCGAGATGGATTTTACAAAGTTCTAGTTGCAACAAGAGTTGGAGAAGAAGGACTAGATATTTCTGAAGTCAATCTTGTAATTTTCTATGATAATGTACCAAGTTCGATTAGATTTGTTCAAAGACGAGGGAGAACAGGGAGAAAAGATGCTGGAAAATTAGTTGTTCTTATTGCTAAAGATACAATCGATGAAACATACTATTGGATTGGAAAACGAAAAATCAATGCAGCCAAGAAGATGGGCGAAAAGATGACTAAAGTTTTAGAAAAACAGCAAATCAAACCTGCTAAAACCGGTCTTGATAGTTACTTTTGACTATCCAAAGCGTTTGATGATATGATATCCAAATTCAGATTTTACTGGCTCTGAAACTTCACCAACTTGTAATTTGAAAGCAACCTCTTCAAACGGTTTGACCATCATCCCTCTTCCAAAATAGCCTAAATTACCATCACGCTTAGCACTACCTGAATCAATTGAAAGCTCTTTTGCTAATTTTCCAAATTTTTCTCCTTGCTTGATTCTTTCTAGTATTGCTATTGCCTCGCTCTGCTTTTGGACTAGAATGTGAGAACACTTTACTTTATTTGTCATGATTTAACAAAAATTCGTTTTCTAAAAAATGTTATTCTAATCCCCAACTAGTTTTAGTTGTTGGAATTAATCTTACAAACGGAGCTTCATTTTCTTTCCACGGTTCTTTTCGTACCCATTCAAATTTTTCATGAAATTGCTTATAGATTTGATTAAATTCTTCACCATCTTCAATAATTCTGGCTTTACCTTGAGTGCAGACAGCTGTATGCCCTCCATGCTTGTAAACATCAACAACTAATGCAATTCTTGTATTTTTGAGTAGATTTTTGTACATTCGTGTATCATAATCAGTTGCGATTAGAAAACTATCATTATCAAAGATGAATGAAACAGGTTTTACGTGAGGAATATCATTATGCGATGTTGCAACTCTGCACTCTTCCATTTTGTTTAGAAATTCCTTTTCGTTTTTTGTAAAAGAAATCATTTGAAAATCTGTTCTCTTATCATTGGGATTTTTTTGTACACCAAGTCACGTACCTTTAACTGATCTTCTGACGTTGGAATTCCTTTTTGTGCTGTTATTAAAGCACCTGCCATACCCAAAGCCATTCCCATGATTATTCCAAAAACAAACTCGTTAGGATTTTCAACTTTAAGGATATCTTTACTTTGTTTGATCTCTTCTAACTGTGCGGGTATTGCTGCAATTGCACCATTGATGGTTTGTTCAATTAACATCTCCAACTGTTCATCTTCACTCATAGATCATGACTAAATTATTTGAGTAATAAAAGTGGAGCTAGACTTTTAATTGAGATTATTGGGATTTACGTATGTTTTCTTATTTCACAGTGACCAGTGCCAATAACGCACTGCCTGATGTGATAAAAAAATACAATTATGTTTTAGAATGTAAAATGGAAGTTGTTCAAGTAGAGCAGCAATTACAGATCACTGCATCAGATAATTACACCTTTGAACAATATACAACTCTAAAAAGAGATCTTAATTCAAAAATCACCAAATTTTACCAAGCCATAGATGAACTTGAGAAGACCGGTGTTGTCGTAAAAAGTATTGAGGAGGGGCTTCTTGATTTTCCTGCAAAAAGATTTGATGACGAAATCTGGCTTTGTTGGAAGAAGGGCGAAACCGAAATCAAGTTTTGGCATGAAAAAGATTCTGGTTTTATGGGAAGAAAACCTATTGAAGTAAGTGACGAGTCATTAGTGTAGATGATTTCAACCTGGTTACGTGTAATTAGAATTCGATTTTTACTGGCATCAGTTATTGCAGTTTCTGTTGGATTGGCAATAAACTGGTGGCAAAACTCCTCAATTGATGTTTTACATGCTGCGCTAACTATGGGGGGAGTAATGGCATTGCATGCCAGTGTTGATCTACTAAATGATTATTGGGATTTTAAGAGAGGAATTGATACTAAGACAAAACGTACCAAAATGAGTGGCGGTACTGGGGTTTTACCTGAAGGACTCTTACAACCAACTCAAGTTTACCGTGCAGGAATTATTTTCCTCATAATCGGCGCAATCATTGGGAGTTATTTCGTCATTATTGATGGAATAATTATTGCAGTACTCTTAGGCTTTGCAATACTTTCAATCTACTTTTATTCTACAAAAATTGTAGATTCTGGTTTAGCTGAAGTATTTGTTGGAATAAAAGGAACAATGATAGTTTTAGGGACATTTTATATCCAGTCACTAGAAATTACAGCAACTTCTATTCTTGGAGGGATAGTTGTTGGAGTATTATCGTCTTTGGTATTATTTATCACATCATTTCCAGATTATGATGCTGATAAATCTAAAGGAAGAAAAACCCTTGTCATAGCAGTTGGAAAAAAGTCTGCAACAAAGATTTTTTGGGTTTTCCCTGCAGCGTGTTATGCTATAATAATATCTGGGATTATTGCAGAAGTTTTCCCAATTGCATCATTGATAACCTTGTTAACTATACCGTTGATGATTACATCGGGAACAATTCTACAAAAAAAATACGATGATGTCGATGGATTAGTTCCTTCTATGCAAAAAACACTAATTTTTAGTAGAATAACTGGAGCACTTTTTGTTGCTAGCTTCTTAATTTCATTTTAAATTCATCTAACTATATATCCAATAATAATTTAGAAATTTTTATGATTCCCGGAAATGCTACTCCACAAGGAACAAAAAACTTTGTAAAAAAATCCGTATCTAACGAAAAGAATTATTATAATTTTCAAGGTCTTACCCTCTCAAATGTTGGTATTGGCACATATCTTGGAAATCCTGATGCTCAAACTGACGAATTAGTTAAAAACGCTGTAACAAAATCCATAGAATCTGGAATAAATGTAGTCGATACTGCAATAAATTATCGTGCTCAAAAAGCCGAGCGTTCTGTTGGGCGTGCTTTATCCGAATTGATTGATAATCAAAAAATTAATCGTGATGAAATTTTTGTTTGTACAAAAAATGGATATGTTACTAATGATGCCGATGTAAATGCTGATTTTTGGACATATGTCAAAAATGAATATGTCCAAAAAGGAGTTATCAAGGAAGGTGACATTTCTTCAGGTTATCATTGCATGACAATTCCATATCTTGAAGATCAACTGAATCGCAGTCTCAATAACCTGAATTTAGAATGTATTGATTTAATGTATTTGCATAATGCTGTTGAAGGGCAACTAAATGATATTCCAAGAGATCAATTTCTAAAGAAACTAAAAGATGTTTTTGATTTTTACGAGTCTAAAAGAAAAGAAGGACTCGTTCAATTCTATGGAATGGCTACTTGGGAGTGTTTTCGAGTTCCACGAAATAATCCACAGTACTTCTCTCTAACAGAAATTTTGGAATTGGCAAAAGAATCGGGTGGTGCAGAACATGGATTACGATTTATACAATTGCCGTATAACCTGTATCTTGACCAAGCACTTTTGCTAAAAAATCAACCTAACCATGAAAAAGATATTTCTCTTTTAGAATCTGCTCAAGCTAATGAGATTGGTGTTTTTACAAGTGTGCCATTTATGCAAGGAAAATTGCTAGCCCCTGGCGTGCTACCTGAATTTGGAGAGTTGGACCCTTCTTTGAGGGCATTGCAATTTATTAGATCAACACCGGGGGTTTTAGCTCCTCTTGTTGGACAAAAATCTGAATCTCATGTTCAAGAAAATCTAAAAATCATGAACGTTCCTCCTTTATCTGAATCAGAATTCTTTACTTTAGTTAAAAAACTAACCAGTTAATTTTTCATGGAGATATTTTGCCATGAAAATCCACGATTGTTCCTGAAATGTTAGGAACGTTTCGCTGCATTGTAAAAATTCTCCCTTCGGGGGTAAATCCTTCTACTAATAGATATTCTTTGGTTTGTGGTCTATCCTTATCTGCATAAACTATTGCAATTATTGCTAATTCTCCAGTGTCTAGTAATTGATCATTATTGACGTTGATAATCCAATAAACAAACGCAGATGTGGTAGTTGGCTTCTCTTCATCCAGATATGGATTAATTGAAATCAGCCCTTTTTCTTTGGCATCTCTCATGGCATCCTGAATTGTATTGTATGATTTTTCATTTAACAAACCTACATGAATATTCTCATATCCAACTTCACTACTATCAACCCTGATTAACTTGTAACTAAGATGAAATCTCTCTACTGATAAATCGACATTTCCTCCAGTTGCAATTCTAATTGGTGTTGCTGTAGTTAAAACCTCGTCATTTGTAATATCTGCCACTCCTGTAATTTTTCCAAAAATTTCAAGACCTTGTCTTGATTCTACAAGTGCTTCTTCAAGAACTTCTTTAGTTACATCACTTGAAGTGAATCCTGAACTCATAATAATTGCTGTAAGTCCTACTGCAGTTATTAGAAAAGCTGCTAGTCCAATATTATACCAAAATGCAAGTCCCCTATGTGTGAAATTATTTCTTTGGTAGCGCATTATGCCAAAGATAATTGAATTTTGATCAACTATCATCTGTAGTATGTTTGCAGTGATCAAATGATTTTTGAAAATTGACGCGTTGATGATTCTATATCTATAAATAGAAAATAACAAAGTCGTACGTTGTGCCTACTGATCCTGTATGTGGAATTGAATTAGACGAAGAACTTGCTCTTATTCATGAGCATGAGGGTGAAAAATACTATTTTTGCTGCAATGGTTGCAGAAGAATTTTCATAAGAAAACCAAAAAAATGGAAGAAGAAAAACTAGATTGGAAAGGCTCCACACATTCTACAAAATTTCCCATTTATCTCAACGGAGTATTTGCAATATGGGCAGATAGAAGTCGATGAATGAAGTTCAGAAGGCAATTCAAAATACTTGCGATAAATTTCATAATAATGCATAGATTCTTTGCTTCTTATTGTGACTCCATCTGATTCTTGAATTTCATTTTTTCTTTTCTCAAAAATACTATCCGTAATGACTGAATCAAAGAGTTGGGTTAATCCTACTGTTCCTGAACCATCTTGCATGGCTGATTTTTCACGCCATACAATCTGCTGTGGAAGTTTGTCCTCAAAAATTTTCCTTAAAATCCACTTTCCAAATCTGCCTTCTTTTTCATCTCTGACCTTATAATTTGCAGGAATTGTTTTAGCAAATTCAGCAACATCCTCATTTAGAAACGGCGATTCAATTTTTACTCCTATCTTTTCTCCCAACTTTATACTAGGAAAATGCATTACACTCCAAACTCTTTTTAGTTCTTCATCTAACTCACTTTCAGATTTATTTTTAAAAAAACTATAACCTGCGAATAGCTCGTCTGCACCATCTCCAGTTATTATGCTATCTGATCCTTTTTCCTTAATAGTTTTCAGAACAATATACATGACCACTGAATTTCTAATTTCGATATCATTGAAAATTTCCAGAATCTTAATGGTTTCTTCAACTGCTTCAAGCAATTCGCTTGTTTGAACAGTTTTGATATCTAAAGATAGATCAAAAGTTTTTGCAACAAGCTGGCAATAAGTAAGATCAGATGCAAGAAAATCTTTTGTAATCACAGCTGTCGCTCTTGGTTTTCTATCTTTCAAAAAATATGCTAGAATTGAACTGTCTAATCCTCCTGATAGTGCAATATCATTTGAGGTACAAGATAATGCAGACTCTTTAAGTTTTTCATAAAGCTTTGAAAAGATCTCTTCCACAAGAATTTTCTTTATTTGTAAGTATAATAGGTTAGCCTAATTGATTTTGCAGATTTCACAAATTTATGGTACGCATAAATTGATAACTTTAAATGTTTTACAGGATTCTTTTTTAGATATGTTATTGCCAGCTGAGATTGAATCTAAAACATTGATTCCAGCACTGAGAGCAATTTTGGCAAAAAAACTAGCTGAGGATCATAAAATTCGTGAAGATGAAATTTCTAAAATGCTTGGTGTAACACAAGCTGCCGTAAGTAATTACATTAGAGGAACACGTGGTGATCCTAACTTGATTGCAAAATTACTTGCTGAAGAGCAAGTTGCAAAACTAATTGATGAATTAAGCGAACATCTAGCATCAGATATGGCATACACTCCATCTAGCCTTTCAAAATTCATTGGCTTGTGCAATTACATCAAATCAAGTCTTTTAATTTGTGACATTCATCATAATCTAGAATCCGATATTGATGAAAAAATTTGTAAAGAATGTGAAAACATGCTTCTAAAAGGACCTGGTTCAGTTTACTAGGAATTTTTCAAAACCAATATTTCTATAGTCGAAAGAACTCTTCCCATCTCTTTTACTTCCTCACTATCTAGAATAATTTTTTCAACTTTGGAATCGCCTTTGAGCATTTTTTCAGTTATGATGTTGGCAACTGCTACTGCATTTGGAATAGAATTTCCTTTGGCTCTTAAAACTACTTTTTTGAATTTTCCTAGCCTGCTTAATACATCTACAGCATTCCTCATTACTGGTTCATTATGTACATTGTATACAAAATCGTCATTTTGTTTAGTATCCTCTCTAATGTCATGCTTCGTACCTTCCATTAGCATTAGCCACTCAGAAGAAATTTTCTATTCTTTTAAATTTTGTCGACAAATCATCCATTTATTGGAAAAAATCAATCGGAATATTTTGATAATCTCCGTTTGGTAGAACCCTTCTAATGATTATTGGAATCACTCTTTTTTCAAGTTCTTCCATTGCAATATCTAGTGAAGTACTTGCTGTTTGAGGAATTGCAATGAATGGAGGGGCTCCAAGTGATAACTGCAAAGCTCTTGCTCCCATAATTCTTGCTTTTTCAAATCTTGTTAATGTTGGTGGACCAATTGTGATTTTACCTTTTTCAGCAGGAATCTCTTTTGGTTCATGTGGTGCATCTGCTTCGATGATGTCTCTTCCTTCAATCTCTTTGATCTTTTTTTCTAGATCTGCTTGCTGTTCTTCAGTAAGCTCTTTGGCCTCAATTAATTTTCTATAGGTATCAAGTGCTTTTACCAAGCCTGCATCTGATTCTACTGATTCATCAACCGAACTGTCTCCTTCAGGATTTTCAACTACAAGCTCTTGCTCATTTGCCTCAGACAAGTATAACCCATTCCTAAAAGCGGTTATATATTCCAATAATTCAAAAAACCAAATTGAGTACAAGTTCTGTATCAAAAATCAACTTAATTTTAGAAATTAAAGGCAAAACAAAGATTCTATGTGAACTAAAAAGACATCTATCGCCCAGAACTGTTGGAACAATAATTAGATCACTACCTCTAGAGGGAAACGCGCATCTTCTTGGAAAAAGTATCGCCTATTTAGAAACTCCAATAGATTCTGGAATTGAAAGGCCTAGAAAGGAATTCAAAAAAGGAGATATTGCATTTTTACCAACAAGCGGAAGTATCTGTTTCTTTTTTATGGATTCAGAATCTGGAAAAACCATGACTCCTATTGGGAAAATCACATCTAATATTGATGAATTAAAGAATGTAAAATCGGGAGATATCTTTTCTCTTTATGCAGAAACTGGCTGATAAACACGATGTCCACTATGTCCGCCAATCTTTTTTACAGTTCCACTTTGAACTGATTTTCTAAGATATGCATTTGCAGCAGAAATTTTTACACCTGTTTGTCTTGCTAGCTCTTGTACTGTTATGACTTTTGCACCTTTGAATACTTTCATTGCTTGTTCATCAGTTAATGTAACAGTAATCTCAGCTTTGGCAGAACCTGATCCTTCTTCTTTCTTACCCTTCTTACTTGATTTTTTTCCTGAATCTTCTTGAGATTTTTCCTGCTTTGCAGGAGATTTCTTTTTAGCTCCACCCATATTTTTCTCAAAAAATATTCCTCTTATAAACGAACAGTGGTACGAATCGAATTTTCAAATATAAATAATATGTTTTGTTTTGCATTAATCATGGGCGTTATCGCAAAAGGCGCAAAATGTAATGTTGAAGGATGTTCAAATGATGGGGCTCGTTCTTTGAATACTAAGAAAGTCGAAGAAGCAGGCATCCGTGTATCCTCATCAGGAAAAAAAGCCGTTCTATGCAAGGAGCACTATAAAGAATGGAAAAAAGAGACAAAAGATGATAGAGAACTTGAGCGAGCCCGTTATGACAAATTTTAACTCTTTTTAGATTTTCTTTTTGAATCTTTTAGTTTACGCTTAGGGGAAAATTTTTCATCTAATAGATCATAATAACGATCATCATTTTTCATGTAATCTTTTTTCAAAATTTCATAGTACTTGTCCAATTTTTTGTATAATCTCTTTGGTTTTCTAGGTTTTTGATTACTCAAAACATACAATGCAAGAATTGGAAATGCTATAGTTGCATCAGCATAAACAGTAACAACATCATTGTGAGCATCTTGCACTTTTCCCCAACTCTTTCCTTCTTGTAACGTTGCTCCTGAAAGTCCTCCGGTGTCTGGACGTGCATCTGTTATCTGCACAATGTAATCTTGACCTCCATCATCTCTACGTAAAATTTGGTCTAATAGAGGTCCTGTTTGCTGAGCCGTGTTTTTTGGAACTCCTCCTCCAAGTTCAATAATTCCTGATTTTTTTGAATTGTATAGGATTGCTCCCTGTTCAATTATCTCTCGTACAAAATCTAAATGATAATTTTTATCACGAAGTCTATGTACTGCTAAATTCAACGCAAGTGAAGAATCCTTTAGTGTTGAAACATACACTGGAACATCATAATCATATGCCGTAGCAACAAAACTTTTTTCAGGAAATTTTGAATGCTCCTTGCTAATTTTTCCTATTATGTTACAAAATTCTGCACTTGTAAAAGGCTTGTCAGTTAAGTTATTTTTGAACATTTTCTGTATTATTTGATCTTCTGCCTCTAGAGTCTCGTAGAATTTTATGAAAACGTCTCTAATTCTAACAATCTCTTTATCGTAAAGAACCATGTCATCTACTTCAAAATGACCTTGTTTCAAAGGAAGGCCCCAGGCAAAATGATCTTCATGATAAACATTTGCTCCTGTTGTAATAATCCAATCAACAAAACCTCGCTCAATCAGAGTCTTGAATATACCGCCAAATCCTACAGGTGTTAATGCTCCCGATACTGTAAGGCATATGGTTGCATTTTCTTTAATCATCTTTGCATAAAGTTTTGCCGCATCTCCTAACTGCCTTCCATTAAAACCAGTTCTGGAAAAAGTTTCTACTAACTCTTCTATTGTCATCTTTGGATGAAGTTTTACATGTGGTATGTCTTTTCCTTTAAAGTGATGATGATCCACGAAAAGAAAAATTTTCTAATAGTAATAAATGCTTTTGATTAATTAACTTGAAAATAATCGACGTTCCAAATTCAAAAAGAATTCAAAAAGGACCAGACAAATCTATAGAAATTTTCTCTAATGGCCAATTTATTGAGCAGGGATTTAAAATTCAAAAAGTTGAATTAAGATTGTATCAAGAAAAAAATGATTCTAAATTAGGCCCATATTCATTAATTACATCTGTCGTAACAACCGACAAAGGAAGTATAGAAATGGTCTATGATGAGGGCTATAGGGGAACAGATGCTTTGGAGAGTGCAGAGAAACTCCTTAGTGGGAATTTAGGCCCATCAGGATTAATTTTACGCTCAATAATTGCATTAAAACAAGCAATGGAAAAATAAAATACATAACATTTAATTCAATAATTTTTTAGTTTGAAGATGTGCGTATTTTACAATTACATTGTGACAGCATAGAGTATAACCCAACAAAAAAAGAGATACAGTCAGCTGAAGAAATCACTCCTGAACCAAAAAAACTTGAAGAAGTTGTAGTTGCATTTGTCGCTGTTGAAGAAGAAGATGACTCATCAGTTGCAAAAAAGGCAATTTCTGAAATAAAAGACTCTATGAATAAAATCGGTTGCAAAAAACTACTTCTATACCCATATGCTCATCTTAGCTCCAAACTTGCATCTCCTACTGTGGCTTTGTCTGTTCTAAAAGAGATGGAGTCACTAAGTTCTGACTTGGATGTCTCACGAGCACCATTTGGATGGACCAAATCTTATCAAGTTAAAGTCAAAGGACATCCTCTTGCAGAAAATTCCAAAGTAATTACAAAAGATGATTCCCAAGAAAAAACATCTGAAGCTCTAAAATCAGAATCTAAAATCAAATCATTCTGGTATATACTGTCCCCAGATGGTTCCATGACTGATGTGTCTGAATTTAATTTTTCAAAGTATCGAAACTTGGAAGTACTAGCAAAGTATGAGGCTGCCAAAAAAAGAAGTGTTGATGAGCCGCCTCCACATGTGAGTTTGATGAAAAAAATGGCCATAGCTGATTACGAACCTGCTTCTGATTCTGGCAACATGAGATTTTTTCCAAATGGACGTCTGATTAAATCATTAATTGAACAATACGTAACTAACAAAGTAAAAGACTATGGTGGTTATGAAGTTGAAACACCAATCATGTATGATTCACATCACCCAAGCATGGAGAGTTACTTTAATCGATTTCCTGCACGGCAATACAATATCAATGCTGAGGGAAAACAACTTTTCCTAAGATTTGCTGCTTGCTTTGGACAATTTCTTATGGCAAATGATTTTCAAATGTCTTACAAGAATCTACCATATCGATTATACGAATTAACAAGATACAGTTTTAGACGTGAGCAATCTGGGGAATTGGTAGGATTAAGAAGGCTTAGGGCATTTACAATGCCTGACTGTCATGCATTTTGTAAAGATATGTCGCAAGCAATTGAAGAACTTAAGACTCGATTTGATTTATCCAAGCAAGTAATCAGTGAGTTAGGAATTAACGAAGAAAACTACGAAATGGCAATTCGTTTTACTGAAGAATTTTACAATGAAAATAAACAACTTGTTAATGATTTTGTAAACAAGCATGGTAAACCAGTACTTGTTGAGATGTGGAAAGAGAGATTTTTCTATTTTGTCTTAAAATGGGAGTTTAATTTTATAGATAATCTGGGAAAAGCATCAGCTTTATCCACTGATCAAATTGACGTTGAAAACGGAAATAGATACGGAATTGAATTTGTTGATGAAAACAATCAGCCTCAAAACCCTATCATTTTACATAACTCTCCAAGTGGAGCAGTTGAAAGGATAATCTATGCATTACTAGAGCAAGCGGCAAAAGATGCTAAAGAAGGTAAAAAACCACAGTTTCCATTATGGCTTTCACCAACCCAAGTCCGAATCATTCCATTAAAAGAAGACTTTGTTGAATTTAGTAAGAACTTATCTGATAAAATAAGTCAGCAATACATTCGTGTTGATATTGATGATCGAAATGAGAGTATAGGAAAAAGAATCCGTGAGGCAGAAAAAGAATGGATTCCTTACATTCTAGTTATTGGTGAAAAAGAAGTAAATTCAGAAAATCTCAATATTCGTCAACGAAGTACCGGAGAAACAACAGAGATTTCATTTGAATCATTCATAGATCTTGTGCGAAACCAAACTCATGGAAAACCTTTCTCAAAACTCAACGTTCCACTATATCTATCAAAAAGGCCTCAAATTATGGTCTGATTCTTTTTGGTGCGTTCGAATTAAACACACTATAGAAGAAATCACTCAAAAAATCATACTAAATGTAAGAACATGGGAATGAATATTCTAGTTGCAGAAGACAGTCCATCTTTTGGATTATTGTACAAATCCGCATTGGGTAAAAGAGGCCACAGCGTTACAGTAACTGAAGATGGGCAAGAATGTCTCTACAAATATTCTGATCAATTGAATAGGGTAGAAGAAGATGAAATGCCATATGATCTTGTGATTTTAGATCATGTGATGCCAAGAATGAAAGGATTAGATGTGGCAAAAGAGATTCTAACAATAAACCCAAAACAACGAATCCTCTTAGTTACTGCACATGTACAAGAGATGATTAAAGATGTGCGATTTTTACCTGGTAAAATTGAATTAATGAGTAAACCATTTCCTTCTTTAGCAATGATTAGACAAGTAGAGGGATTAGCAAAACATCGACTTCAAAAAAGATTAACCCAAGGTTTCTTAGATTGGGATGCTGACACAGGCTACTGTGAGCCATTACAATAAATCGATTTATTATATAGTTAATTTTCTAATCAGGCTGGAGATTAATTAAATGAGTTTTCTAGATTTGTATCTAAACAGAAATCCACTGATCACTGCTTCAGATTCTAGCGAAGACCCTGTTGCAATAGTTTTTGGAGTTCCTTTTGATTCTACACATTCATACAAACCAGGAACTAGATTTGGACCTGATTCAATTAGAGATTCCTTTAACAATATTGAGATTTTTCATCCACACTTTCAAGTTGATCTTGAAACCGTCAATATTGAAGATTTAGGAAATACAACACATACTGTCGTTGCAAGTGAAATGCTTGACATGGTAAAAAAAATTACAACTGAATTGATTGAAAGGAAAAAACAAATTTTCATTCTTGGCGGTGAACATCTAATAACTCTTGGAACTTACTTGAGTTTTCCTAAAGACACTGGTTACCTTGTTTTTGATGCTCATTATGATCTACGAGACGAATATGCTGGCATCAAATTAAGTCATGCAGCATATCTTCGAAGAATTATCGAAGAGCGCGGTGCAGATAACATAATTCATGTAGGTGCACGTGCATTTGTCAAAGAAGAATTAGCATTTCTCAAAGAGCATAATGTCAAAACAATTTCTGATAAAGAAATTCGTGATGGAAATGGCCCTAAGATGATAAAAGATCTTACATCCTCTTTTGATACGATGTATACTAGTTTTGATTTAGACGTATTGGACCCTGCTTTTGCACCTGGTGTTGGAAATCCAGAGGCAGCAGGTGTTACTTCACGTGAATTGTTTGATATGATATATGCTCTAGAGAGCAAAAAAGTTTCTGGGGTTGACATTGTTGAGTTAAATCCCTCTCATGATAACGGTGCAACTGCGTCATTGGCTGCAAAAATAATGTCTACAATGATTGCCATGAACATTAAATGATGAATTTATTATTTTTTATATACATCCAAGTTTGTGAAATCTCGTGTTAAATAATCTAAGAGAATCATTACGTCCTCATTTAGAAAAAATAGGTAGTAATTTTGCATCTACGGGACTATCTCCTAACTTTTGGACATCAATAGGACTTGTGTTTGCATTTGCTTCTGCAATCATATATGGTTTGAACCTTCAAATCGAATTTGCCTTCATTATTGGTGGGATTCTACTCTTAGTTTCTGGATTTTTTGATGTTGTAGATGGACAAGTAGCTCGTATTACGAAAAAAACTTCCAAGAAAGGCGCATTTCTTGATTCCGTTTTTGATAAAATCGCAGAAGTTGCAATATTTTTAGGAATTCTAATCGGTGGTTTTGCTGAACCTTATCTAGTATTCTTGGCAATTACATTATCGTTACTGGTTAGTTATACAAGATCAAGAGCTGAATCACTTGGAATAAAACTGCAAGGAATAGGAATTGGGGAACGTGCTGAAAGATTACTTGTAATAGCCATTATTGGAATGATCCCAGGTCTGATGCAATATGCTGTAATTATTGTAATAATAATTGCAGGTATAACATTTGTTCAAAGAATAATTGTTACAGCTAAAAACTTACATGAATAAGACTATCGAAGTCTACCTCGTTGTCTTCTAGAAGATTCTGATCTAATCTTTAAGATTCCAAAATGAATTGCACATGAAATACAATACCATTTTAGTATTCTTGGCGATGCGATGTATGCACCCTGAGCACGTAGCTCTTTTGCAAGTTGATGTTCGACAAGATTTAATCTGGATGTGACTTTTTTGGCCTTGTCTTTTGGAACTGTCTGTCCACAGTTTGTACATTGGACAACTCCTGATGAACCTTTTCCGCCTTTTTTCCTACCTCTACTTGCACGCTTGAGTGGCATGAATCTCGTTTAACTGGCCTACTTATAATCTTGTTTTGGATCATGATGCGTAAAAAAATCAAAAAATTGTGTTCACACTGAACACAGATCCCAACATTACGAAGATTTTTTCAATATACTTGGTTGAAAAGAAAATACATTGGCCCGCGTAGGGACTCATCAAAAGATACAGAAAATAATGATAATTTATCACCAGAGGAGAATATCAATAATTTAGACCCGATGGATGTTCAAGAAAGACAATTTGACCTAATATCCAGCATTCCTCAAAATTCTACACCCTCTGTAGACTCTATTCCTGATGAAACTACAGATTCCGGCGAATTTGAGGAGACAAAAAAATTTCTCAATGAATCTAACATGACACTTCAACATCAAATGGAGCGTATCAACAGAATAAAGAGACTACATGAAAATTTTGATCGTGATCTAAATCTACTACAATTTCCAGCAATCACACAAATTGAGGAGAAAACAAAAAAATTAGAGTCGCAATCTTCTGAAACTTTTACTGCATCAAAAGATATTGTTTCATTAATAGAAAAATCTAATGAACAAAAACTCAAGGTAATGGAATTACAATTAGAAAATGAGAAAAAACAATCTCAGAAACTAACCAATTTTATCAAAAAACACATGCAAAAAATCATCGAAGTTGATGAAGAGCTAAGAAAAGAATTAGGCGAAGAGGTTTCATCTTTAATTGAAAATAATGGAAAACAAAAAATCAAAGTACTAGAATTACAATTTGAAACTGAACGAAATCAAAACAAAAAGTTAAATAAAAAAATTCAAGATAACATTAGAAAAATTGAAGAATATGATAATTTAATTAGAAAACAACGAAATCAATTACAACAAGAAGTAAAAGAAAAAACTGCAAAATTACTCAAAGCAGAAAGGCTGTCCGCAATTGGTGAACTAGCAGCACGTGTGGCACATGATCTTAGAAATCCTTTGTCAGTGATTAAAGCATCAGTAGAGTTGATGAAAATTCAGAATCAAACAGAATCAAATGAATTTCTTCTACGACAATTAGGCTTGATTGATAGGGGTGTTTCTAGAATGTCTCATCAAATAGAAGACGTATTGGATTTTGTTAGACCAATACCTATGCTGCTTACCAAAAATTCAATTCTTAAAACAATTAACTCATCTGCAGAAAAAGCAAACCTATCTGAACAATTTACTTTAGTTATCCCTGAAAATGACGTTGAATTTTTGTTTGATAAAGACAAAATAGATGTAGTTTTGGATAATTTGATTACAAATGCAAAACAAGCAATGAAGGATGGTGGTACTATAACCATTAGCGTTTCTGAATCAGATGATGATGTTCAAATTCTTCTTAAAGACTCAGGACCTGGAATTCCCGATGAAGTATTGCCAAAAATATTTGAACCGTTGGTTACCACCAAACAAACTGGAACGGGTTTGGGGTTGGCCAGTGTTAAGAGTATTATCGAACAACACGGTGGCAGCATAACTGTAAAGAATAATCCTACCACTTTTACAATAAATCTTCCAAAATACCCGCAGATAGATTCAGAGTAATATTTAACCAGTAACCGCACTTAGTGAAATAAGAATAATGAAAGGTCTGTGCCACAAATGCTTGACATCTAATGTTGAATTAGTTATCAATAAAGGACAAATTTTATGTAAAAATTGTTTTGAAAAATCAAATGCAAAAAACTAAATCTGTAATATCTTTCATTTTTGATTTGTGAAGGTTGCTTTATTTTCTCATTGCGCTATAGATACAGTTTCAATTGGGAATTCAACTTCAGAACAAATAGGTGGTGCAGCTTGCTATGGCGGCATCACCGCTAGAAAACTAGGACTTGATGTGCAACTTTACACAAAATTTGGTTCAGATTTTCCTGCCAACGAATATCTGACTAACAACAAAATCTCATTTGATAATGCATTATCTGAAAAACCAACTACTAGATTTCGCATTCAAATATCTAATTCAGACAGGGAATTGTTTTTAGAAAATCAATGTGAGCCCCTAGAATATTCCCCAATAAGTGCTGATGGCACTATAGTGAGCCCAATTTTTGATGAAATATCTGCTGAATTATTTGAAAAAATTAAGAGTGATTCGAGTTTTCTATTTTTAGATCCTCAGGGATTTTTACGAAGAACAGATAGTGAGAATAAAGTATTTCTTGAAAAAACAGACATTAACCTTTCAAACGTTTCGGCAATCAAAGTAGGTGAAGATGAGATTACTAGTATTGTTGGCGATTCTAGTATTGAATCAATGAAGGCATTAAACAAAATGGGTGTAGAGCATGTACTTCATACTAACAAACGTGATATCTCCTTGCTGGTAGAAGACAAACTCTATTCTCTAACTCTTCCAAACAAAGAAATTCATGATACAACAGGAATTGGCGATATTTTTTCTTCAACTTTTTGTTGTACTATGTTAAAAGAAAAAGACTTTCTATGGGCATTTTGCTTTGCTGGTGGTGCAGCACAGGCTGCCCTAGATTCACATGCCTTGGGCTTGGAAAAAATTCCAAAAAAAGGAACCGTTCAAGTTAACGCCTCGTATTTTTATAATACAATAAAATTCAAACAAATCTGAAAAAGTTTGTTATTTTTGGACATACATAATCGAATAAACAATTCAAAGTATTGCATTTTAGGTGTAGTTCTATACGCACCATGCTGAGTTGGGAGACCGTCCTCGTTTCAAACATTGATGACAGGTCCCCTCTCTACTTTTGTAATCTTATCTATGCTTTTATTGTACGAAATTTGTTACTTGCATTGTGCAAATCGGAATTTACGGAAAAGGACTAACCGATTCTTCAGTTAAAACCATCAAAAAGATTCTTGAAAATGCAAATATTCAAACTGTAATGCTATCAACTAAGGGAAAGCAAAGACCAGTAGATTGCATAGTAGTTCTTGGCGGCGATAGAGGTGTCAGAAATTATTTTCACCGAACCTACGACTCTACAACTCCTGTATTGGGAATAAGTGAAGCAGAGGCAAGTGGGTTTTTAGCTCAAATTGATTTGAAAGAGCTTTCTACATATGTAAAACGACTCAAAAAACAAGACTACTCCATAGAAGAAGTTCCTAGAGTGGGCGTAAAAATTGATGGCAAGCACGTTTATCCTGTTCTAAATGATGTGGCTGTTTTTCCCTCCAAAAGCGCAATGCTGATGGAGCATACACTGAGGGTTAACGGTGAAGAGGTATGGCATGATAGTAGTGATGGAATAATTGTATCTACTCCAATTGGCTCATCTGCATATTCAATGTCAGCTGGAGGCCCTATGATCTTTCAGGAATCCTCTGTTTTTGAAATTATTTCTGTTAACTCACTTGACGTTACAAGAAGACCGTTAATTGTTTCCAATGACAGCTTAATTGAGATTGATGATATCTCATCTAGATTACACTGTGAGGTTGTCTTAGATGGAACAGACAGATATAATGTTAAAAAATCTGTAGAATGTTCAAAGTTTCTTCCATCTGCAAAAATTATTCGAATGAAAAAAGAACCTACAGCAATTTCTGCACTTGCCAAAAAAGTACACTTGGCAGAAGAATTGTTGAGCATGCCCCCTAGCTCAAAGTTGTTACTAAAGACACTAGAGTACGAAGGTGCATTGACACAAAAAGAACTTGCAAGCAAAACACTACTGCCTGATAGAACTGTCCGACTAGCTCTCAGTCACTTATTAGACAAAGGATATGTAAAACGTAAAGTCTCTATTCGAGATGCACGTCAAAAGATTTACGAAATCTCTAAAATCGAATAAACACTTGTTTCATTTTTGAATTTTAAAATGCGATAGGG
>JABAOH010045177.1_pt3 | contig 29190 bp, 32 predicted proteins | sample 7062181 | NCBI WGS metagenome assembly JABAOH01 (sample SAMN14538630, study PRJNA623070) | marine sediment metagenome | biome: marine biome [ENVO:00000428]; feature: marine pelagic biome [ENVO:01000023]; material: deep marine sediment [ENVO:00002113]; isolation source: pool of 5 deep marine...
CTGCCAAAATCTCCCTTGTGAACCTCAGGGGCACGAGGCTTAACAACCAGCGAAACGTCGCCGGGACCAGCCAACCGCTCAAACTCGGATGGCACCCCTATGTCTCTAACAACCAGTTCCCCCGTGTACTCCTTCGCTTTAAGCAGCCCCGGCTTCACCCTATGAAACGTGACTGTAAGATCAGCTTTAACAGCCTCGCCCAAGACATAACCCGAATCCGAGCTGATCCCAGTGGGCACATCAACTGAAACTCGAAAAGCCTTCGTTTCATTGATTTTCCTCACCAACTGCATGACCGGTGGACGCGGGGCTCCCTCCAACCCTATGCCGAGCAGCGCATCCACCACCACCTCGGCTTCGACTTTTGGGATAAGCGACGAATCATAAACCTCGTGGAGAGTGACAACGCCTTTTATAGGCTGCAGGGCAAGCCAATTCTTTCTAGCCTCCTCATCCACAATGCCCTCAGACCTTCCAGAGAGTATCACCTCCACCTTAAAGCCCAAGCAGTTGAGGTGGCGAGCCGCAACGAAGCCGTCTCCTCCGTTTCCACCCAAGCCACAAAAGATAGCGATTCTTGTGTTGTCGGGTTTAAAACGTGAGGCTATCTCGGCGGCAACCCTTTGCCCAGCGTTTTCCATCAGTTGCAGTCTCGAAACGCCGAAGTACTCAGAATTCAACTCTAGGGCGCGCATCTCCCTACTCGTTATCATTATTTCTCAGTCCGCCTATTCTCTTGTAATATAAGCAGCAGAATGGAATATTTAAGGGTGGAAACGAGGGTAANNGGTTTTTCGCTGTCAGTGATCTTCCCTTGCTCCACATAGGTTTTAGCGACTTCTGTTAGCTTTCCGCTGAGCTGAATTGGATCTTGCTCGGCTAGCTCTTTTACGGTGAAAACTTCCACTTCTTTAAGCAGCTCTGTATCGTTTTGGTCCACGCCAGGAACCATCAACAGCTGCGCTGTTGCTTGCAGGTGTTTGGCCATCTCTTGTGACACCCGGGTTTTTTCGCCAATGGTTGCTGGATCTGTGGTGATTAGTTCACCTACGCTTGTTATTCCCACGGCCTTGAGTTCTTCTGCCAGACGCGGCCCGATGCCCTTTACATCTTCTGGCTTGTCTAGACTTGTTAACTTTGGCTGAGGCCGCGTGAACTCCCTTTCCATTCTCTCTAGTCTGGTTCTCATGTCAGCCAGCTCTGCTATCTGCTTCTCCATCGTTTTGGCACTCCGCTTGTTCATGCGCTCCACCTTTTGTATCGCGTTTCTCTGTTTTCCCAGTGCGGTCAACGTTTCTTCTCCAACGTTGCGGACGTTTGTTTCAATTGAAGAGAGCAACTCTTCACGAACACTTTGAATTATCTTACGAATTATTTTACCGTGCTCTTCCAGCCCGCCCATTATTTGTATTCTAGTGTTGCTGAGGAATTTTTCACTAGCTTTTCTGTTGACGTCTAATCCATCGAGTAGATCCATTCGAGCATTTTCCATCGCCTCTTTGTTCTCTTCCAAGCCGTCTTTCAGTGTCCTTTTGTTAGCCGTCAAGTTTCCGTCTAGTTTAACAAACATTTTGACCAGAGCTGGGTCCAGTGGTGGCTTGCGGGTTGCGGCGATAGCAGTTAAGCCTAGAAAGACGAATGTTAGTGTTGTGGATGCCCAGAAGTAGTCCATTACTCGCATCTCCTGCATCCCCATTATTGTTTCGGTTATGTCGCTTATGATATAAAGTTGAATGGTGGAGTCTGTGTATTCAAGCGCCCCTAGCCTTACCGCGTAGAGCATATTCAAGGCTGCCAGAAAGGTTATGAAACCTAGTATCCAAACCGCTATTCCTTTCTTTAAGTGAGCCGACATCTCAGATGCCTCTTTCGCTTCTAATTAGTATTAGTTAACGTTTATTTTATTTATGAATTTTGAAACCAGTTTCAAATTCAGTACTCAAAGTATCTTTTTGACAGAAAATTATCTGGTGCGTCCATGGAGATATCCCTTGCAAACTCCTCTTTTTTCGCTGCAAAAATGAAAGGGGCCTTTACACGTGCGCCTCTAACTTATGATGTTGGCGATACCAGATTTTTCGGTTATTCTATGAGGTATACATGCTGACTGGGGTAGCGATTATCTTTACATTATTAGAAACCCCTGTTTCTTTTTTTATTTCTTTGGAAACTGTTTTTGCAAGTGATCTATATACACGATCAGGGGTCTCGAAAGCACATAGTCCAACATTAACATCTGCTTTCTCATAGCTATGAAGTATTACTTCTGACGTTATTTCATATGCTCTAACGACATCGTTTATGTTTTTTTCTATTATTCTTCTAATTTTCTTTTCTAGTTGTAGAGGCTTAGGTTCAACTCCCCACAAATGCAAGACTATCATGCCGCCTATGTTTAAACCCCACACATTAACTAATAATAGCCCAAGAGAATGGTGAAATATATCAAACCGACCAAAGGCGAGTCCCATTCCTACAACAGATGCTGGTGGAATCAAAGAAATTGCAATTTCAACCCCTACCATCACATCAAAGAGTCTAGCATAATTGACTAATGGCAGTTGTTGATCTGACTCTGAGACCATTTTTCGGCGGGCAACCAAGACAAAAGAGGCAACAACACCAGATGATATTGCGATGAACATTGCTAAACAAACGTCTCTAGTGGTCGGTATCGTTCTAGCCACTGTCTCTGGCGTTACCATTATTTCTGGTATCAAATGTAGGAAAGCTAGAGTAACTAAAAATGCTATTGTAGATCCTATCGCTAATAAACCGAGTAATTGTTTAATTAACCCTTTTACAACAGTTTTCCACTTTTTGTACACCCATCCGACGCACACAGCCCTTGAAGGACCCAGAAATGGTGCAGCACACATGGCGCCAATTACTACTGGCGCACTGTTGGCTAACAAACCCCCCGTGGCAAGGAGGGATGATGCTACAACAAGGGCAAAATAACCGGGTGAAAATTTACTTTCTTCCTCACAGACACGCTCTAAGTTGGAATAAAAGTTTCTAACGTTCCAAATCATCGTTCTTGGACTACATCCTTATTGTCTTACGTGCACCGATATGTACGGTGTATGGAGACTTAATAAACATTATTGTATCAATGCTCTATAAGGATACGCAATTGTATCGCGCAATTACTAAATAGCCTAGTTTTGAAACCACAAGAGCTTGTTCTTGAGATGCTGGAAAATTCACGAGGTCCCAGTTGCGAACAGGATAGTTGACCAGCTTACGTTTCCTGAGCTTAAAGCTAGACTCTTGGCTGAGAAGAAATAACTCTGTGGTCCGGTCTACATCTTTTCCCCATTTTTGGCGTTTTCCTGTGGGAAGGAATCTAGTTCCGCCCGAGCTGAAACACATTCCAAAGACGCTCATGAAAATAATACAAGGCAATCTTTCCAAAAAATTCGATAGCGCCGATTTGAAAGCTAGCAATAATATCTTTCGTAAAACCAAGAACCAAAACTATAGTTGTCAAAGTCGCAATCAATCGAAAGCTTACAGATTTTNNTTCTACAAATTTGCTATCTATCCTTTCTGCGCACATATGAATTGTGAATTGCAAATCTAAATTGCAAATCTGGAATTGCTTGCGCGCGCTTTGTATTGAGTTGACTGATGCACTGTTCAAAGATATCCCAGACGAGTTTACCACAAGAGTTGCCAAAACCGTGGAGGGAGCTTGCGCCTTGATAGAAGCTGACTTTGAAAAAGTCAATGAATTTGACGGAATACACATTTACCGCAAGCGGAAATAGACAAGACTACCTAAATGCGCAAGATCGAGTATAGAAAATTATTTAGGGCATCAAATTAATCATAAAGCCAAAGAGGGAACATGTATGCCTATAGCCTTCGTGTTAGTTAACGCTGAAATCGGCTCAGAGGAGGAAGTTCTTAATTCGCTCAAGGACGTTGAGGGGGTTGAAGAAGCCTACATCGTCTACGGCGTTTACGACATCGTTGCAAAGATCAAGGCTGATAGCATGGACAAACTCAAGGATGTCGTGACGTGGCGTATCCGACGACTAACCAAGGTTAGGTCCTCCCTAACCATGATTGTCGTTGAGGGAACATAACCCACCACTCCTTTTCGTGCACGCTTCCAAGGTCCTGCCAAACCACCTTGAGCCGACGTCATGCCGTGTATGAGGCATTTTTCCTAGTTCACTCAATAGGTGAAAGCTCTTATTCTCATGATACGTTTCATGATATGGTTGAGCTGACAGTGTGATCACAATGCACATCGGGTTCGACGACACCGACTCCCCTAGAATGGGATGCACCACGTACATAGCCGCCCTTCTCGTAGAAAAACTGTGCAAGCTAGGCGTCTCCTTCATAGACTACCCAAACCTCGTTAGGCTCAACCCCAACGTTCCCTGGAAAACCCGTGGCAACGGCGCTCTCTGCCTGAGAATCCAATCTGATAAGGACCTCACTGAGGAAATCACGGAGATGGTGGTTGACGCTGTCGAGAAAAACTCTGACCTAAACTATGCTAGCACTGATCCTGGCGCCGTCTTCTTCTTTCACAACCACATACCCAGCGAGCTCAAAACCTTCGCCAAACGAACCATACAAGGCGTCGTAAAGATGGAGGAAGCCCTTAAGCTCATTAAAAAGTTTGGGGCTGAGGCGGTGGGCTTCAAGAAGGGACGAGGCATCATCGGGGGCTTAGCCGCAATAGGCGAAACCTTGGAGGGCGATCACACCTACGAGGTTATAGCCTACCGAACAGCCCAAAATCGTGGAACGCCCAGAAGAATTCAAGTTTCCTCTGTTGCAGAGATGAACGAGAAAACTTCACCTCTAACCTTCAACAACATTGATCCAAAGAAACGACGAATCCTCATCACCCCAAGAGGACCAGACCCGATTCTATACGGCATCCGAGGGGAAAAACCAGAGGTCGTCAAACATGCCCACGAGATAGTTCGTTCCCAAGAACCAATCGAACGGTGGGTCATCTTCCGCACAAACCATGGAACCGACGCCCACCTAAGAAAAGTCAGCTCCATCCTTGAGATACAACCCTTCAACCCCGTGATCGCTGAGGGAGTCGTGGCTAGCAAACCCCAGATGATCCCGGGAAGACACGTCATCTTCTCCATCAAAGATAAAACCGGACAAATAGACTGCGCAGCCTACGAACCAACAGGAACCCTCCGAGAAGCCGCTAAAAAACTGATCGAAGGAGACCAAGTTGAAGTCCATGGAGGTGTCCGTCCCGCTTCGCCGCAGCACCCAGTTACCATAAACCTTGAGAAAATGCGAATCCTAAAGTTGGCCCCCAAAATTGATTTTCGCAACCCCACGTGCACTCAGTGCGGCAAGCGGATGGAGTCAATGGGTAGGGAGAAGGGATTCAGATGTAAGAAGTGCGGCTTTCGCTCCTCAAGGCTGGAGAAGGTAGCGGTTGAGAGCAAGCGTTCTGTCGAGAGAAAGCTCTATATAACGTCTCCTCGGTCCCAGAGGCACCTAGCAAAGCCGCACCTTCGATACGGAAGAGAAAAATCCAACACACCAAAAAACATGATTAAAGATTGGCATTTTCCCTAGACTTACGAGGAGACGAGACCATGAAAATAGAGAGAAAAAGATAAAGCAATCTTTGGATTCTAAATCACAAACTACGTGGTTGGGGATACACCGATGAAACAAAGCTTTTTGGAAGCAGTTCTGGAACTGGTTGAGGCAAGCAAGTCCCATGAAAGATACAGAGAGGCAGAGTGTATAAACCTGATAGCAAGCGAGGGACTAAAGTCTCCCGCGGTAAGGGAGATACTAAGGTTATCTGAGGACCTAGAGTGCAGATACGCTGAGGGAGAGAATGACCTAGAGGGGCACGTTAAGTTGCGCTACTATCAGGGCCAAAGGTACATCACAAGAATTGAGAACTGCTCAGCCGACCTGATGAAAGACCTGTTCGATTGCAACTGGGTTGACGTAAGACTGGTTTCCGGCACCCACGCAAACTTAGCCACGTTCAGTGGACTCTCAGCGGCAACAAAAAACAAGAGGATGGTTGTTGCACCCCTCAGCTGCGGAGCCCACATCTCCCACGACTACACAGGTCTCGCTGGAAAGGTTATGGGCTTAGAAACAATCGATCACGCATACGACGTAAACGAGATGAACATTGACCCAGACAAGTCCGCGGCAGTAATAAGAAAGACGAAGCCGGGGATAGTAACGTTTGGCGGAAGCCTGTTTCTGTTTCCTCACCCCCTAAAAGAACTGAGAGAGGTTGCCAGAGAGGTTGGCGCCTACGTTGTCCACGACGCTGCCCATGTCCTAGGGTTAATAGCTGGCGAACAGTTTCAGGCCCCGCTTAAGGAAGGCGCGGACTTCATCACCGCTTCAACGCATAAAACATTTCCCGGGCCCCAGGGCGGCGTGGTTCTTGCAAATTTAGAGGACGAAAGGATGAGGCTGGGAATAAAAAGTGTTCAACACTCAATTTTTCCGCTAACCACGTCCAACACACACCTTGCAAGGCTACCCGCCATGGGACTGGCCGCACTAGAAATGAAAGTGTTCGGAGTAGACCTCGCGAAGCAAACGGTCAAAAACGCTCAGGTTGCAGGAGAACACCTCTTTGAAAACGGGGTGAAGGTCTTGGGGGAAAAGAAGGGCTTCACAAGATCACATCAAATCGCCGTGGACATCCGAGAATATGGTAGAGGGAAAAAAGTAGCCGAAAACCTTGAAGAGGCCAACATCATTGTTAACAAGAACCTACTGCCCTACGACGACCCGAATGACAAGAAGAACCCATCGGGACTCCGAATTGGTTTTCAAGACGTAACCAGAAGAGGGTTCAACGAGGGCGACATCAAACAGTTGTGCGATCTGATGATAGACGTGATAAAGGGGAAGAAGGCGCCCTCCGACGTTAGGAAGGACACAATCATTTTGAGGCAGAGCTTCAAGGAAATTAAGTACGGATTTCAGAGCATAGAAGAGACAGTGAAGTATGCAGAAAAGTATGGTTAGAACTTCCATTTTCGAACAGATTTCTGAAAAGGCTTTCTGGTGACCCAGATGAAGTATCTGCTCATAATCGGTGACGGAATGGCCGACTATCCAGTTGAAGCCCTGAATGGGAAAACTCCCCTGCAGGTTGCCAACAAACCGAACATGGACGAGCTTGCATTTAAGGGGCGCAGCGGCATTTTGAGGACGATCCCAGAAGACATGGCGCCAGGTTCCGTCGTTGCAAACCTTTCCATTTTAGGATATGACCCCAAGAAATGGTACACGGGTAGAGGACCTTTCGAAGCCGCCACTCGAGGAATTCGCTTAGGCAAGAACGACATTGCATTCAGGTGCAACCTGGTTACAGAAGAAAACGGTGTTTTGGTGGACTATTCTGCGGGTTACATAACAAGCAATGAGGGCCGAGAACTAGTGAGGTGTGTAGAAGAAAACCTTGGGAAACCGAATGAGATAGATTTTTGCGCTGGCGTCAGGTACAGGAATCTGCTGATCCTTAGGAACGACTCATACTCGGACGATGTCTTGTGCACACCACCTCATGACGCCCTAGGAGCTAAAATATCCGAGATTCTACCGAGAGCTAAAACGCCAGCGGCTGAGTTCACCGTTGCCACATTGAACAGGATGATTTTTGATTCAAAGAGGATTTTAGAGGACCATCCGGTGAACGTCAACAGAGTTGCCCTTGGCAAGAGACCTGGAAACATGATCTGGCCTTGGGGGCAGGGTAAAAAACCGAGCATCCCAACGTTGCAGGAAAAGTGTGGCATAAGCGGGGCAGTCATATCGGCGGTTGATGTGGTTAACGGTATAGGGATCTATGCTGGAATGGAAGCAGTTACCGTTCCAGGCGCCACTGGGTATTACGATACAAACTACGAGGGGAAAGCTGATTACGCGCTTGAAGCCCTAAAAAATCACGACATGGTTTTGATTCACGTGGAGGCCCCAGACGAGGCTGGTCACAGCGGAGATCACGACCAAAAAATCAAGACGATAGAGGATTTGGACAGAAGGTTACTTGGAAGAATGTTGAGGGGTCTAGATCAAGAGTGCACAATCGCTGTTTTGCCAGATCACGCGACACCAATAAAGGTTAGAACGCACACGAAAGATCCAGTTCCATTTACAATCTGCTCTCCTCTTATTGAACCCGATGAGGTAAAGTGCTTTGATGAGGTGTCTGCGAGGAAAGGTGGTTTCGGGTTTTTAGAAAGGGGAGAAATGTTCATGCAGTTATTCGTGGTAACTAGGTAACCTCTTTGTCAGAATTTTTAGAAAAGATTTCTCTGAGTCTTTTTTCTGGGGCTCCTAAGCAGTAGAGTATGCCGGTTAGGCTTTCCTTTGTTATCACGCCGTCAGCCACCTTTTTAAGGATGTCTTTGGAGTTGAGCGCTATTCCCAAACCTGAACTTTGGAGCATGAATCGGTCGTTGGCGCCGTCTCCAACTGCAACGATTTCCTCCAGCAATAGGTTCTCTTTTCTAGCCAACTGGCGGATTATCTCGCCTTTCCGCTCATCATCGATTATAGGTTCCTCCACCTCGCCTGTCAATTTACCCTCCCTGATCACAAGATTGTTGGCATATGCGTAGTCAATGCCAAGCTTCTTCCTAATTTTCTCAACAAAGTACTTGAAACCTCCAGAGACTAGGGCAATCTTAAATCCTAACGCCTTGAGCGTGCTTATGAGTTCTTCTGCGCCCGGCGTGATTTCCAGGTTTTCTGCTATGGCTTCAAGAACTTCCACTCTTAAGTCCTTTAACAATCTTGCGCGTTCTCTGAGGGCTTGTTTGAAATCGATTTCACCGCTCATTGCTTTCCGCGTGATTTCCCTTACTTTTTCGCCTACTCCCGCGGCTTTAGCTAGTTCATCGATCACTTCGACGTCGATTAACGTGCTATCCACGTCAAAAACTATCAGTCTCTTTGGTCTTTGAAATATGTCCTCTGTCTGAACGACCACGTCTTGTCCAACCTCTCCACAAGCGTCTTCAAATCCGCTTCTGAAGTCTTCGAAGTTGGAGGGAAGATCGCTGAGATCCGTCGATATCTCCATGATATTTAGCTCTCCCGAGGCAAGCATCCTTATCCTCTCTATGTTTGCTTTTTTCTCAGATAGAAATCTTGAAACCCTTGCGACGATGCCTGGCCTGTCCTTTCCAATGGTTGTTAGCAATGCAAGTTTCTTTTCGCTCTTTCGTCTCCCAGCAACGTAGGGCTCCATGGTCAGGTCTAAGCCTATCTTGCTTCCGATGCCCACCAATTGATCCTTAAGGGCTTCAACTGTTATGACAGCGGCGCGAACGTCCACTATCATGAAAATGGCGAAGAGCCCTCTCATGCTAAAAGCTTCGATGTCAACGATGTTTACGTTTGCGCGGGCTATGACATCTGTTATTTCCGCGATCAGTCCGGGTTTATCTTTTCCCGTCGCTGTGATCACGGCGAAGTTCATTGCCATGTCAAACACCTTTATTCCTAAGTCTCTCTACAATGTTTTGAACCACTAATTTTCGTGTTTCAGTTTAGGAGATTCCGGATGCTCTTGGGTAGGAACCTAGAACCCTGACGAAGGCCGACTTCTTTTCAAGGGCTCTCAGCGCTTCTTGACACCTTTCCTCAAGTCTGTGGCCTTCGAAATCTAGGTAGAAGTTGTATTCCCAGGGTTGCTGTTTTGTTGGTCTCGACTCAATTTTTGCTAGGTTTATATTCCTCAAAGCAAACTCTTCAAGAGTGTGGTACAACGCGCCCGGAACGTGTTTGGTGGAAAAGATTATGGAGGTCTTATCTCTGCCGGTGGGTGGCGAATCGCTTTTTGACAAGACAAAGAACCTCGTATAGTTGTTTGGGTTGTCCGCTATTCCCTTAGCAAGAACTTTCATTCCGTAGATTTCCGCGGCTCTCTCACTGGCAATCGCTCCAGCGTCCATCAGACTCTTTTCCTTCATCATTTTCACGCTACCAGCAGTGTCGTAGGTGGGAATAAGCTCACAGCCCAAATCTTCCAGGAAACCCCTACACTGGGCCAAGGCTTGAGGATGGGAGTAAACCACTTTGACCGATTTCAACCCTGTTTTGGGGTTGGTTATGAGGCAGTGAACGATCTTGAGAATTGTCTCGCCGCAAACCTTCAGGTCACGGGTTAAAAACAGGTCGTAGGTTTGGTTTACGCTTCCCTCTGTGGAGTTTTCGATGGGAACCACCCCATACAAGTTTTCTCCCTTTTCTACACTTTCAAAAACGTCAGATAGGTTTCTGCAGGGCTTCACTTCTGCCGAAGAGCCAAAAAAAGAGTAAACCGCACTTTCACTGTAGGCTCCTATCTCACCCTGAAAAGCGACTTTCACTTCGCCCACCACGCTCTTACTGTAGTTTGCGTCTCCTCAACAAAACTTTGTTGATGCCGTTTATCATCGCCTCAACGCTAGCCATGACTATGTCTTCACGAGCAGCCCTCGCAGACATAACGTTTCCATCCTTATCCTCAACCTTTATCACAACCTCAGCTATAGCATCTGACCCCCCGGTTAGAGCCTCCAGCCGATACTCCTTTAATCGAACGTTCACCAAGTTAGCCGTAAGCTTTTGCACAGCCTTAACAGCAGCGTCAACAGGGCCTAAGCCCGTCTCGGCAGCCACGTATTCTTTCCCGTCCAAAACTAATTTCACTGAAGCCGTTGGGATGACCTTGATTCCGGTTACTACGGCTAGATCCTTCAAGTCAACAATCTTCTCCTCTTTGACCACTCTTCCTGTAACAGCTCTGGTTATAGCCAACAAATCAGCGTCTGTCACGAGTTTGCCCTTGTCTCCCAGATACTTAACCCTTTCAACTATATCTTTTAGCTGCTGCTTAGTGGGATGTATTCCCACTTCTTCCAACTCTGTTTTTATGCCTCGGGTGCCTGCGTGTTTTCCAGCCACTAGTCTTCTCCTTCTCCCCACAAGCTCAGGTCTGATCGGTTCAAAGGTTCGGGGAACCACCGTAACTCCGCGGGTGTGGATGCCAGACTCGTGGACAAAGGCGTTTTCGCCCACGATTGCCTTGTTTGGTTGGATCGTGATTCCTGTTAGTCGGGAAACCAGATGTGAAGTCCCGTAGATCAGCTTGGTGTTTATCCTTGTTTTTAGGCCGTGAATCAGGTGAAGCGCCATCACAACCTCCTCTAACGCTGCGTTTCCAGCCCTCTCACCCAGCCCGTTTACGGCTACGTGAATTTGAGAGGCCCCACCTTCTACTCCCGCTAAGGAGTTCGCCACAGCCATTCCAAAATCGTTGTGACAGTGCACACTAATGGGCACTTTCACCGTGGTTTTAACGTCTTCAATGAGCTTCCGCATGGCTGCTGGAGTCATCACACCCACCGTGTCGGGGATGTTTATTCGATCTGCTCCAGCCTCTTCAGCGGCGCTACATATCTGCTTCAAAAACTTCATGTCGGTTCTTGTGGCGTCCATGGGTGAGAACTCGCACACCAACCCGTGGTCCTTGATGTACTCCACAGACTCCACGGCCCTTGACAAAACTTGTTCAGTCGTCATCCCCAGAGCGTGTTTCATCTGCACTTCCGAGGTGGAGATAAACGTGTGAACGGAGTCAACTTCGCACTCGATAGCTGCGTCAATGTCCTCCTTCAGGGCGCGGGCGAGGCCACATATCTCGGCTTTCAGTCCGGCTTTAGCTATTTCCCTAACCGCTCTCTTTTCACCCTTTGAGGTTATCGGGGTGCCAGCCTCTATCACGTCTACACCTAACTTGTCGAGTTGGCGGGCTATCTCCACTTTTTCCTCAGAAGTGAGAGATACGCCAGGGGTTTGCTCTCCGTCTCTGAGTGTTGTGTCAAATATCTGGATGTACGCCACGTCTTTAGGCTTCAAAATTCCAACCTCCAAACAAAATCTTCATATATAAACATCATTTTCACAAGTTCTTTCATCTACATAACCTTTCTTCCCATGATTTCCTCCGCAATTGCCTCCCCAACCTCCACCGTTTTAGCCTTTCCACCAAAATCCGGAACAGTTATTCCCTTGCGCAGTGTTGCAACCACACCTTCCTCTATTGCCTCAGCCGCGTCTAAGCATTTGGAATCATTGTGTTGCTCACCTAACCAGTTAAGCATCATCTTCGCGGCGAGGATCATGGAGCAAGGGTTAGCCGTGTGCTTTCCAACTCTGCTCGGGGCTGACCCGTGAACTGGTTCAAACAAAGCGGAGTTGTCTCCAATATTTGCTCCAGGAGCCATACCTAGGCCTCCGACGAGTTGAGCGGCTTCATCTGAGAGGATGTCGCCAAACATGTTTGTGGTTACAATCACGTCGAAATCCTGTGGCGCCTTGATTATGCGCATGGCGGCGGCGTCAACGTACTGTTCGTCAAAGGTTACGTCCGGATACTTCTGGGCTACTTCTCTGCAAGTTTCTGCGAAGAGACCGCAGGTTATTCTCATGACGTTTGCCTTGTGGACTGCTGTAACTCTCTTCTTCTTGTTTCGCCTTCTAGCCAGTTCAAAGGCTTTCTTCGCTATTCTTTCGCTTCCCTTCTTCGTTATGACTCTTAAGCAAATGGCGGTGTTGGGGTTTAAAGCGAATTCTAGACCTCTGTAAACTCCTTCAGTGTTCTCTCTTACGAACACAAANNACGAACACAAAGTTTATGTCAGGTCTTGCACATGGGACTGAGGGATAAGCCTTTACAGGTCGAATGTTGGCGTAAAGATCAAATATAAGTCTCAACTTCACGATGACGTCGGCTGCGGTTTCTCCAACTGGGCCCTTCAAGCATGCATGAGAGCTCTTTATGGCTTCCACAGTGTTTTCTGGAAGAGCCACGCCTCTCCTCTTGAAACACTGGTCACCAGCCTCCACTTCAACAATGTTTAGGCTCAAATCAAACCTCTTCTGGATCGCATCTAGAACCTTCAGTGTTGTTTCAGTGAGTTCGGGGCCAATCCCGTCGCCTGGGATGAGAGCTATCAGATAACTGCTCATTTTGATTTCCTCTTTTTCAAGTGTTCTATGAGGCCTCCATCACTCAATATTTTCATGATGTATCTTGGAGGATGGGTTGCCCGAAGAGTTGAGTTTTTCGACCGATTTTCAACAACGCCCTTCTCCAAATTCACCACTAACTCGTCTCCATCTTCAACCTCAGCTGAAACCCCCTGACATTGAAGCACTGGCAAGCCAATGTTTATGGCGTTTCTGTAAAAAATACGAGCAAAAGACTCTGCGAGAACACACTTAACGCCAGCGTGCTTGAGCGCTAAAGGTGCTTGCTCCCGACTGGAGCCGCAGCCAAAGTTTCTTCCAGCAACGATAATAGTTCCGCTCTGAACTTTTCTGGTGAACGTTGGGTCCAGTCCCTCCATTGCGTGTTTGGCTAATTCCATCGGGTCCGTTAGAACTAGGTATTTTCCCGGAAGAATGACATCGGTGTCCACGTTGTCTCCGAACCTTGCTGCTTTTCCAGTGATCATTCTTTTAGGCCTCCAGTGATCTTGGATCAGTGATTTTGCCTGTTAGGGCTGAGGCAGCAACTGTTGCTGGGGACGCTAGATACACGTGGGCTTTTGGGCTTCCCATTCTCCCGATGAAGTTTCTGTTGGAAGAGCTCACGCAAACCTCTCCTGGCGCCAAGAGACCTATGTGTCCTCCGAAACAAGGGCCGCATGTGGAGCTGCAGACATATGCTCCAGCCTCCACGAAAGTCTCGATGAGGCCTTCCCGTAGCGCCTGCGAGTACACTTCTTGGGAAGCGGGAATTACCAACATTCGCATCTCCCTCTTTATCTTTCTCCCCTTCAAGAATCCAGCTGCCAACCGAAGGTCCTCTATGCGCCCGTTGGTGCATGACCCGAGGAACACCTGATCTATTTCCACATGCCCAACTTCGGACACAGGCTTAACATTGTCCACTGAGGAGGGACAGGAAATTTGGGGCTCCAAGTCTGTAATGTTCACGTCTAAAACCTTCTCGTAGGCGGCGTCAGAATCGCTTTTAACGGGTTCAAACGGTTCGTTGACTCTGTTTTTAACGTAGTTTAACGTTGTTTCGTCAGGCTCTATTATGCCATTTTTCGCTCCCATCTCCACAGTCATGTTGCAGAGAGTCATTCTACCGTCAACGCTCATGTTCCGCACTGTGGAGCCAGTGAACTCCATCCCCTTGTAGATGGCTCCGTCAGCTTTCACTTGGCCAATTATGTTTAGTATCAGATCCTTTGAAGTGACAAAATCCTGAAACAATCCGTTTACGTTTATTTTTATGACGGGTGGCACCTTGAACCAGAGGGTGCCCGTTGCGAAGACGGCGGCCATTTCCGTTGATCCTATACCTGTTGCGAAGGCTCCGAAGGCGCCATAAGTGCACGTGTGAGAATCTGCGCCAACAATTAGTTCGCCTGGTCGAACATATCCCTTCTCAGGCATCACTTGATGACAGATTCCGCCCTGACCAACATCGTAGAAGTTCCCTATTTTCTGTTCTCTCGCAAACTTCCTCATTATCTCGTGTAGCTCAGCGGATCTTACGGATTCCGCTGGAATCTGATGGTCCAGTATGATAACTATTCGTTGGTTGTTCCAGACCGTTCCAGCTCCGATTTTGTGAAAAGCCTTGACGGTTAAGGGGCCGGTTATATCGTTTACCATTGCCATGTTGACTTTTGCTTCCACAATTTCTCTTGGGCTAACTTTTTTTTTCCCAGAAGCCTTTGCCAAGATTTTTTCAGTGATGTTCATGAGGTCTTTCAACTTTTGTCCTTGATTATTTCTGGATTCCAGCTGTTTTCCTGATGAACTTGCCTACTTTCTCGATTTGATGTTCCTCGATTTCTTTCATTAGGGCATTTAAGGTTTTGAAGCCTTCTTTGCCCTCTTTTATCCATTCTTCAGCAAACTTGCCGTTTTGAACCAGCTTAACCGCTTTTCTCATGTTTTCTTTCACACGTTCGTCAATAATTTTGGGTCCAACGGCTAGGCCTCCGTACTTGGCAGTGTCTGAAACCCTTTTGAGCATTCCTGTCAGCCCGCTTTGATAGACTAGGTCCATTATCAACTTCGCCTCGTTACAAGCCTCGAAATAGGCGAGTTCCGGCTGGTATCCAGCTTCAACGAGAACTTCAAAGCCTTTTTTGATAAGTTCCATTAATCCGCCAACCAGCACTGTTTGTTCACCAATGAGGTCGCTTTCAGTTTCATCTCTAAACGTAGTTTCTAAGACGCCTGCTCTGGTGCATCCAACAGCCTTAGCCATAGCTAAAGCGTTTTCCTTTGCCTTTCCCGAAGGATTTTGGTGGACCGCAATCAGAGCTGGCACTCCGAAGCCGTTGAGATAGGTCTTTCTAACCATGTGTCCTGGGCCTTTTGGAGCAAGCATTATGACATTAACGTGGTTTGGTGGAGTGATCTGTTTGAAGTGGATGTTAAAGCCGTGGGCAAAGCCCAGAGTTTTTCCTTTTTCCATGTGTGGGGCAATATGGTTTTTGTAAACAGTGGGTTGCGCCGGGTCTGGAATCAATATGTGAATGATATCGCCTTTTTCTGAGGCTTCTGAGATTGGATAAACTTTGAAGCCGTCGTTTTTGGCTCTGCTCCACGAGGAGCCTTCAGGTCTTAAGCCGAGTATAACGTTTAAGCCGGAATCTCTCATGTTTTGGGTTTGGGCGCGTCCTTGGATGCCGTAGCCGATCACTGCTATGGTTTTATCTTTCAAGTTGTCTAAGCTCACGTCGGCATCATAATATACTTTCACCATTTTTTGTTCACCTTTTTTTATTCTTCAATCTTAACTGATTTCATTCCTCTGGAGAGGGCTGTTATGCCCGTTCTAGCCACTTCCTTTACTCCAAAGGGTTTCATCAGGTTGATGAAGGCGTCTATCTTGTTTGCGTCGCCTGTGATTTCCACCATTAAGGATTCAGACGAAACATCTACTACGCGGGCTCTGAAAATGTCGGCGTAGTTGATGACGTCTGATCTGGCTTTTGCGCCAGAAGTGGTTATTTTGACGAGGGCCATCTCTCTGCTAACGATGTTGGCTGGGTCCAGTCTACTTACCTTAACAACGTCAATCAGCTTGTTCAGTTGCTTAGTCACCTGTTCGATGAGTTTTTCGTCGCCCTTGACGGTTATGGTCATTCTTGCGAGATCACTCTGCTCAGTAGACCCAACTGAAACGCTTTCTATGTTGAAGTTTCTGCGTCTAAACATGTTTGCAACGCTATAGAGTACACCCGGCTTGTGTTCAACGATGGCAGCTATTATGTGGCTTTTTTCATCCATTTCTACAATTCCTCCTCACTTCTAACTATGCCTTTAAGACCAGCTCCAGGCGGTATCATTGGAAACACGTTTTCTTCAGGCGAAATTGGAACATCTATAACTGTAGTAACCTCGCTCTTGATCGCTTTTCTCATAGCCCTTGAAAACTCTTTAAGCGAGCCAACGCGGGTGCCTTCTGCACCGTAGGCCTCAGCTAGTTTAACAAAGTCAGGGGTACTTCCTAAATCCACTGCGGAGTACCTTCTGCCGTAAAAGAGTCTCTGCCATTGAGCAACCATTCCAAGCACTGAGTTGTTCAGTACTATCACCGTAACTGGGATTTTCTCCTTTACTGAGGTGCCTAGTTCTTGTTCAGTCATTCTGAAGCTTCCATCTCCGGCAATGTCTACGACTGGTCTGTCAGGACACGCGACTTTTGCTCCGATTGACGCTGGGAAGCCGAAGCCCATGGTTCCGAGTCCACCTGAGCTAATGAACGTTCTAGGCTTGTACACCGTGAAATGAAGAGCTGCCCACATCTGGTTTTGCCCAACTTCGGTTGCTACGATGCCATTCTTAGGCAAGATTTTTCGAAGCTCCTTAATCAGTCGCGGAGGTTTTAGATCTTTTTCGCCGACAGATTTTGTGTCTTTGAGTTGCTCTTTGACTTCTCGAACCTTCCTAAACCATGGAGAGCTGTCTCTTTTCTGTAGCTTGTTTGCCAGCGATTTGTAGATCGTCTTAAGGGTCTTTTTTGCGTCGGCTACGATGGGTATGTCGACGTCTATGTTTTTCCCGATTTCCGCTGAATCTATGTCGATGTGGATGATTTTTGCGTCTGGGCAGAATTCATCTAGCTTTCCAGTGGTTCTGTCTGAGAATCTTGTTCCCACCGCCAAAAGGACGTCAGCCGCCAGGATCAGTTTGGATGCAGCACGAGTTCCGTGCATCCCTATGTTTCCCAGAGACAGTGGATGGTTTTCTGGAAAGCATCCCTTTCCCATGAGGGGAGTTGCTACTGGTGCCATCAAGAGTTCAGCCAGTGCCAGAAGCTCTGGTGAGGCGTTTGAGACAATTACTCCTCCACCTGCCAGAATTATAGGACGCTCAGCTTTAGAGAGGAAGTCAACGGCTTTTTTGACCTGAAGTGGATGAGGGGCTGTCTTGGGTTTGTAGCCTCGAATTTCAACGTTATCTGTAAACTTCATTTCAGCAGTTTCTGTCTGCGCATTCTTGGGGAGGTCAATCAAAACAGGTCCAGGTTTGCCCGTTGTAGCTATGTGGAAGGCTTGCTTCACTATTTTTGGGATTTCGGAAGCTTTCTTAGGTTGATAGTTGTGTTTTGTGATTGGCGTGGTGATTCCGATTATGTCCGCTTCTTGGAAGGCGTCTTTGCCTATTAAATAAGACGAGTTGACGGCAAAGGCGTTGACTTGACCTGTGATGGCGATGATCGGTGAAGAGTCCATGTAGGCGTTGGCAATACCAGTGACCAAGTTTGTTGCTCCGGGTCCTGAGGTGGCCATGCAGACTCCTGGCCGTCCGATTGCACGGGCGTACCCATCGGCTTCGTGGGCTGCACACTGTTCATGTCGAGCAAGGATGTGTCTTATGTCGGGAGTTTCGTATAGAACATCGTATACTGGAAGGAGTGCTCCTCCAATTATGCCGAAAACGGCTTCTACTTTTTGTCTCTTCAGTGCTTCTACAACGGCTTTAGCACCTGACATTTTTGTCATTTCTCATGTTCCTCCTTTAGATGATATTCTATGACTATACGACATTTATGCAACAATTCGGGGAAAAACCATGCGAGAGTCCGTTCAGTAAGTTTTGTGGAGAAGATTTTGGAGAAGTTAATGTACGAGGAAGTGATCCCTCACGTTTTTTGTCCTCCATCTGAACGGAATTCTCCTTGACCTAACAGTTTTCATCTTAAAAAGGTTTTTGGCTTTAAATCTTATCTGTTACAATTTCTCCGGTTCCTTATCGCCACGTTTGTTGTGGTCAGCCATCAACACGTTCATACCGCTAATAACAGCTTCAACGCTTGCCATAACTATATCTTCTCGAACTCCCATGGCCGTCGCTGTTCTGTCTCCTTTGCGTAGACGAACGATCACCTCTACCATGGCGTCGGTGCCGCCTGTGATAGCTTTGACGTGATATCGCTCCAGATGAATGGGCTCAACGACTAGGATGGCTTTCCTCACAGCTTTTATCGCGGCGTCTACGGGGCCCACTCCAGTAGCTGCTTCTGAGACCACTTTGTTGTTAAGTTTGAGTCGCACGGATGCGGTTGAGGTAACACGGTCTCCAGTGACAACAGTTAGTTCCTCAAGCTTTATTGGATGAGCTTGAGGCAAACCCATAACAGCCTCTGCGACCGCCATTAGGTCAGCGTCGGTGACTTTCTTGCCTTTATCTCCNNATGCCACGGGATCCTGCGTGTTTGCCAGCCACCAGTCTTCTGGTGACTCCCACGAGTTCAGGAGAGATTGGCTCATATGTTGATGGATGAGACAGTATAGCGTGCGTGTGGATGCCTGACTCGTGCGTAAAGGCGTTTTCGCCGACAATTGCTTTGTTTGGTTGGACTGGAACTCCGGTTAGTCGAGCCACTAACGTTGACGTGCGATATAGGAGTTCAGTTTTTATTGGCAACTCAATGCCATAGATAAGCTTCAGAGCAGCAGCAATTTCTTCTAGGGCAGCGTTTCCAGCTCTCTCCCCTAACCCATTGATTGTTGCATGAACTTGGTTGGCACCAGCTCTCAAGGCTGCTATAGAATTTGCTACAGCCATTCCGAAGTCGTCGTGGCAGTGAGCGCTAATAATTGTGTCTTTGAAGGTTTTCCTCATGTCTGAGAATAGTTTGTAAGATTTTTCAGGAGTCAAAACTCCAACTGTGTCACATGGGCAAATTCTATCCGCGCCTACAGAAATTCCTTTGGCAAAGAATTCTTTGACGAAGTTGAATTCGCTTCTGGTAGCGTCTTCTGCTGAAAGTTCAACAAGGAGTCCGTGATCTTTTGCGTATTGAACAGATTCTTCTACAAGTTTGATAATTTCCTCTCTGGTTTTTTTCAACTTGTATTGAAGGTGTAGGTCTGAGGTTGGAATAACTAGATGTACGCTTTGGGCGTCGCATTTTAGTGCAGTGTCTATGTCGCTTCTCGTTCCCCTTACGAAGCTGCAGACCTCTGCTCTGAAACCTTCTTTGCCGATGAGTTTTACTGCTTCCATCTCTCCTTCAGAAACCGCTGGAAAACCAGCCTCAATAACGTCTATTCCTAGCTTATCCAAGCTTCTGGCAATTCTAAGCTTGCTCTCGGGTGTCAGGGAAACTCCAGGGGTTTGTTCACCGTCTCTTAGGGTAGTGTCAAAAATTCGTATCTTCTTAGGGAAGGCGTTCAATAAAGCAATACCCCATTTCCATTCGCCTCTATTTGGCGGGACAACTTTAAATATAAAGCTTTTGGTCTCCATAGTTTAACGAAACCCGCACTTTTTGAGGGATGAAGTTGAGAAGCGACGAAATAAAGCGTGGGATCAAAAGAGCTCCCCACAGAGCCCTGTTGAAGGCTTTAGGAGTCACAGACAGCGAAATGGATAAACCCTTCATCGCGGTGGTTAACAGTTTCACCTCCGTGGTTCCGGGTCACATCCACCTAAACCGAATCGCTGAGGCGGTGAAGGCCGGAGTTAGATCTGCTGGTGGAGTGCCCTTTGAATTCAACACGATCGCTGTCTGCGACGGCATAGCCATGGGTCATGAGGGAATGAGATACTCCCTGCCCTCCCGAGAGGTCATCGCTGACTCGGTTGAAATCATGGTGCAAGCCCATAGATTCGACGGCATGGTTTTGGTTACAAACTGCGACAAGGTGACCCCGGGCATGCTGATGGCTTCGGCTAGACTTAACGTGCCCTCCATTGTGGTGACTGGGGGTCCCATGCTGGCAGGCGTCTTGGATGGAAAGAAAGTTAGTTTCGCTTCAATCTCCGAGGCCGTGGGAAAAGTTGCAGCTGGCGAAATGAGTGAAGAGGAACTGAAGAGGCTTGAGGACGCGGCGTGTCCGGGATGCGGATCCTGCAGCGGCATGTTCACGGCCAACACCATGGCATGCATAACTGAGGCCTTGGGGATGTCCCTTCCGGGTTGCGCTACCGCCCTTGCTGTTAGCGCCTTAAAGCTGAAGATTGCCAAGGAGAGCGGAGAGAGGATTCTGGGGCTGTTGCGGGAAGATTTGAAGCCTTTAGACATCATGACTGCAAAGGCCCTTGAGAACGCCATCGCGGTGGACATGGCTCTCGGAGGTTCTACCAACGCCGTGCTACACCTCTCGGCGATCGCGGGTGAAGCTGGAATTTCCTCACCTCTAAGCCTCTTTGACGAGATAAGTAGGCGGGTTCCTCACCTCTGCAATATGATTCCTAGCGGCCCCTATGCGCTGGAGGATCTGGACGCGTCTGGTGGAATTCCAGCCTTAATGAAGGAGCTAAGCCCTCTTCTCCATCAAGACGCTGTTACTGTAACCGGAAAAACCATAGAAAAAAACATTGAAAAGGCTAGAGTGCTGAGCACGGAGGTGATCCGTCCCTTAGCTAACCCTGTGCATAAGGAGGGGGGCATAGCCGTGTTGCGAGGAAATCTAACACCCAAGGGATCAGTGGTGAAAACTGCGGCTGTCTCGCCAGAAATGCTCGTCCATAAGGGACCGGTTAAAGTTTTCGACTCTGAAGAGGAGGCTATGAAGGCCATAGTTAGCCGGAAAATCGAGCGGGGCGACGTGGTGGTCATTCGCTATGAGGGGCCGAAGGGTGGACCTGGCATGAGAGAGATGTTATCTCCAACAGCCACCATAAGCGGAATGGGTTTAAGCAACTCTGTTGCGCTGGTTACGGACGGCAGGTTTTCCGGGGCCACCAGAGGTCCGTGTATAGGGCATGTGTCGCCTGAAGCAGCGGAGGGTGGACCTATAGCCGCGCTGAGAAATGGAGACCTTATCGAAATCAACATTCCAAAGAGGGTTCTGAGGGTAGAGTTGAACGATGACGAACTAAAGAACCGTTTAAGGTCGTGGAAGCCAAAGCCTCCAAAAGTCAAGCGAGGCTACCTAGTGCGGTATTCTTCGCTCTTGTGATCCAAGGCATATCAGCCATGTCTGGGAACTATAGAAAGGAAGTTTAGCTTTTCTCTAACATGCGTCATCTCAGAAAACTTTGTTATGAGAATGCCTCTATTTCCAGCCCCCTTAGAGGGGAAGAGGATGGCTTAGATTTAAATCGTTTTGGAGAGCGTTTTCCGTGATTGCTTAGATGCGCTATTTCGGTTTTTTCAAGACTTTTGGGACGTATATGTTTGGACTGCCGCATGTAGGACAGTACCTTGGCTCCACCTTACTCTCATCAACCCACTTGTATCCACACTTCAAGCATATCCATTCAGCCAAGCTTTTTTCACCAAGGTTATGTTCAGAATGTTTGCTATTGACACTTTATGCACTTAAATCTTTACCCGCGACGGACAAAACGTCACTTACTTTCTTCTTTTTCGTTTGCGACCAGCACTTCTCGCCGCGATCAAGCCCACTTTCCTGCCGGGTGGAGCGTGTCGCGAAACTGTGGTGACCTTTCGCGCTCCTCTCTTACTGCTACCGTAGGGATGCGCCGCAGCCACCATAGCTACGCCTCGCGTTCTAGGGTACATGCGACCCTTCGCCTTCATCCAGTGGAACTTGGCTCCAGCCTTCAGAAACGGTTTGTCAACACGACCAGATGCAGAGATGACGCCGACTGTTGCCCGACAGAGATCGTTTAGATACCGGGTTTTTCCTGAGGGAAGCTTTATTATGGTTCCCTCAGGTGTGTGAGCCACCACGGTTGAGTATGAGCCGGATGAACGAGCCATCTTTCCCCCGTCGCCAGGCGACAACTCAATGTTGCATATTATGGTTCCCTCAGGAATACTGCCCAAAGGAAGCACGTTGCCAACGTCTACGGAAGCTCTGTTTCCCATCTGCGTAGGCTGTCCCTCATAAACTCCTTCTGGAACCACCACGTGGTAGGTTTCGCCAGTTTCAAGTTTCACTGAGGCCAAGGGTGAGCCTCTTCCAGGCTCATGGATAATCTTCACAACTTGACCGTGAACAACTCCTTCCCGCTCTTTTTGGGACATAGGAGGGTACTGAACAGGAGCCACTCGCTTGTGAGTTGACGCCCGAAAGGTGGACGAACCTCTGCCACGTCTCTGAACGCGTATTCGCTTACCCACGATGCTGTGCCTCCTGACAATGATCATGTCTTAACAAGGATTTAAATGCTACAAAGAAACCCTCTTTTAAATACTTTTATCTTCCCAGAGAACACAAGTGAATCATAGCTTTTGTTTTGTTATCAGCCATGTTCCGACAACTATAAGAATAATCGCTAATGCCTTTATCGTCACAACTCTTTTCCCGGTTTCTTCTTTCAATATTTTTGGTACGAATAGGCTAAGCAGAAGNNCCTGAGATCGCAATGTAGTAGAAAACTGTTGCGATAAGGCCTAGAGAAGTGTTTATGATTCTCCAGAAGAGAACGGTTCTATTCACACTTTTAGTGTCGCTTAGGAAATTTCTTCTTATCTTCGGGAAACAAATTAATGAAAATCCTATCACTGCAGTTCCGATGAAATTCCAGAAGAGATATGATGGGTAGTCTATGGTGTCGAGAACATATTTTGTTAAGATCTCGTATCCCGCAAATATAACGCTTGATGCCAAAATTAGTCCCAACGCGGGGGATATCACGGGCTTCTTACCTTTCTCTTTTCTATAAGAGATGAACATCGCGCCAAGAACTAGAAATATAATACCCAAATAACCTGGTAAACTCAGTTTTTCCTCCAGAAATACATAGGCTAGTAGTAGAACAAAGATCGGACTTGTATACCACAGTGAAATCACTCGGGAGGCCTCTTCTATCGCCATGGCTTTAAAGTAAAGAATAACCCCGGGGTAGATGCCGAGACCACCGACAATGCCCAGTAGAGACCAAGGGAGAGCAGAGGAAATTGATGTGAACAAGAGGAGCAATAAAATCGGTGCTTCTGTTATTGTGTAGAGAAGTTGGTAGGAGAAAGGATCTTGCATGTGCTTCGTTAAGATGTATTTGTCTATCACAGCACCAGCAGCCCAGAATACGGTGGCAACAAAAGTGAAGATGAACCAATCCATGAAACATCCGCCTTTTCAGAGAGCTTTGTATCTATCTCTCTCCTATAAAAAGACATGCACGTGCATCCTTAGTTGCACTCATAATTCAAACTTCATAAACATTTTCTACATGTTTGTTCTTTGAGCATATTGGAAAGAGGGATTTCTATGCCCATACAAAAAAGCGAATTTGAAAATGGAAGACGCTCCAGTAGTTTGGAAGAGGAGATAATTTCTTTCTTGAATGAACGCAAGGATGTTGGTTTCACGTCCGAAGAAATAATGGGAGGAGTACGTTTCTACACGGATTTCGATACCCTTGTAACTGCAAAAATAGCTACCTTTTCCATAGCTGATTTTACTGCACTTCTTTATGATTTGGTGAGGAGAGGAAAAGTCAGAATGAAAGTTATCAACAGTCGAATGTATTTCATGATAAGCAGAGATGCGGCTAAATGCCCTAAATGTGGAATGAAAATTGACAATCCTAGAAAGACATGGAAAATGGCAGGTCGACCAGACAAAACGGGAAAGAGACTTGAGCTTCAGATAGGTCTTTACGACTGTTCCAAGCATGGAGCTTTCAGGTCAGTTTTGAGCAAGAGAAAAATCTAGTCGTCATATTTGTGCGGCTGCACCGCGAAAAGTTGCGTTTGGCTAACAAGAAGGGGAGTTTGCAGAGATTTTAAAAGATAGGCAGGGGACTACAGGATGCCCAGTTTGATCGCCACGTCCACCGCTTTGTAGTCGGGGTGAAGCTTCACAAAAGCCTTTTTCTTTCCCTTAGGTGTAATTGTGACGTTAACTTTTTCCACAGCCACTTCATAGAGTTCTTCCACCGCCCGCTTTATGTCCGGCTTAGTAGCCGCGATGTTAACAACAAAAACGAGTTTGTTCTCGGTTTCAAGAATGCGGCTCGTAACCTCGGTCATAACCGGATACAACACAACTTCGTAGGGGTCCACGTCTATCCTTCTCCAAACAACTCGTTCAGTTTCTCAACAGCCGAACTTGTCCAAACGGTGAGTCTGCCCGGATGAGTTCCTGGCGCCAGAAGCTCAACATTCAAGTTGTTCACTTTGACAATGTTTACACCTGGAAGGTTGCGGGCTGCCTCCACAACCCCTCCGTTTTCGGTGATGACGAGTAGGGGTCCAACCGCCTGCTTCATTTTTCGACCGCGCCTCTTGCCCTTTCCAGCGCGAACCTTTCGACTCTCCTTAACTCGATATATGTCTGGCCACACGCCGATCTGGATAAGAGCCTTCTCCACTTCACTAGTTTTCTTCAACCCTTCAATTTCGTCCACGATCACCAGCGGAAAATCTGGAACGTCGTCGATCATGTGGCCCCTAGAAGACACGGTTTCTTTGGACGCGGTTGCTGCCACGGCTGAGCGTAAGGCCAGCCTCGTCTCCTTCCGCGGAATCTTTTTCTTGATTTTCTTCTCCACTACCGGTGGGTGGGTGGTTCGACCGCCCACGGCGAATGGGATGAAGGCTGCTCTTTGACTCCTTCCCTTCACTCTCGCAACGCGCGCGATTCCTAAGCCCACCCCACGAGACTCAGCTGTGGTTCGCTTTCCAGCGAAAACATCGCGACCTTGTGGCTGGAAACGGTGAGACTGGATGGCGACCACGGCTCTTTTGATAACGTCGGGTCTAACAGGAGTTTTGAAGATGGTGGGTAGGCGAAGTTTGCCTGTGGATTTTCCTTCAAGATCAAATATTTTAGCTGAAATCTTGCCCACTTTTTGTCCCTCATTTGCCTTGTGGCGACTCAAGTGAGATGTGGGTGATTTTGGGTGGGGCTTCGGCGACTTTTTTAGGTGGGCGGGCTGGATACCGCAGTCGTATGAGACGTTTGGCTGGGCCTGGCAGGCTTCCGTCCAGCAAAACATAGGTTCCTCGAACTGGACCGTAGCGTAGGAAACCCCCCTTTAGAGAAACCTCGCTTCCGTCGGCGCCGATCTTTAGGATGCGCTTGTTGTACTCGGTTCTCTGGTGGTAGCCCATTTGACCAGCTCTGGGAACAGTGTATAAAACTCGTGAAGGTTTCCACGGACCGATGGCAGCGACGCCTCGCTTGGTCTTCCGAGACTTGCGAGGCAGAATCTTGATTCCCCAGCGCTTCACTGGGCCCTGAAAACCCTTTCCCTTGGTTATGGAAACCACATCTGCGAACTGGCCTTCCTTGAAAACGTCGGAAACTGAAACCGTTTTCCCCAGCAGTTTCTTCGCGTGCTTGAACTGTTCCTCAACGGGTCCTCCGTCAATTTTAATCTCCATCATATCCATCTTTTTCTTTGGAACCCCGGCTAGTCTGGGCTGTGTGACAGCGAGAAGGCGAAACTCCTCGATTTTGTCAAGGTTTTCCTCCATCTTCTTAAAGGCTTGATTAGGATCTGAGTTTTTGGGCGGCGTAAGAACCCGATTAAGATCTTTCGGCGGCTTCTTCATCCACGCTTCGGTGAAAGTCTGTAAGCCGTACTGGTTTTTTATGTATGCCCGAGCAGCGCACACAAGGATAGGCGGCGCGTCTAGAACGGTGGCTGGATGAACGATTTCTTTGCCGAGGTTTGGGGAGCCCGGCTTGTCCTCTACCATGAAAACGTGGGTCATACCCGCCTTGTATCCCATGAACCCCAGCAGGGTTGGTCCTTCCTCCACGCTGGGCCAGAAACGCACCCTGCCAACCTCACGGGCAGCACGGCCCCTAGGTAAATAAGCTAATGAACCATGTTTAGGAGCGTGCTTCTTTCGATGTCCGATTGTTTATACCCCCTTGCTGATTGGGGCTTCAAAGAGTGAGTGGTAACCTTTGTTTTAAGGTTTTTGTTGCAGACAAAATAAGAATCTTGCTTACGGCATTATTTTCTTTCCCGAACACCTGTACGTATTTAGTCACTTCTGCTTCAATTTCCTCCGTTAAGGCTGCAACTTTGTTTTCAACTATTGTCCAATGCGCGCGCGTAAAAGTTATAGCCAAAGCCAAAAGGAATCTATAGACTTGTGAAGAAAAAATGAGACTTTGGTATAAGTTTCTTTTGGTTCTGCTTGTGTTTGGTCTTATTTTGCTTTTTCTCGGCAAGCATTACGTCCTAAGAATAGGAGAATACACATTAGGTTGGGATGTAGTTGGTGCTATTATCTTAGCTTTTCTTTTGGCAGTCGGATTACTATACTTTGAAAGATGGAGAAGGAGATGGTGGCAAAGCTAAGTGCGCGCGAGGTGGGTGCGCGTGTCTAGCTTTGTCTAAATCCACTCCAAAGACCAATAAAGAAGCTGCCCATGAACGGAACGTTGGCCATTAGAGGTGCGACTGTTTGGTTAAAAAAGTTTCCAACGGCTGAAATCGATCCAATCATATTTTCAAACTTTAGGTCAATTGCTTTCATTTGCGCTAGGTACAGAAGCCCAAAGGTGAAGATTCCTACAATAATTACAATCATGCGGCTAAAGATCTTCTTCAAAATGTAGCCGAGGAAGAACCCTCCGATTGCTCCTATCCCAACAGTGTATAAGAGAGGCTTCACCGACTCTAAACTTACACTCATTCCGCTGTTCACCACCCCAACAACTTGGCTTTAATCCGTTGATTGCAAAGTTTGATAAGGCAATTAAAAATTTATGAATCTAGAAACCTTATTCAGACTCAATGCGCACGCATAATGTGTTATGTACATATTTGAAAAGTTCCGGTATCGCGCACAATCCCCAAACCCAATTGATCAAACGCTAGGTTTCTTCCACAAATCATAAAAACCTACAAGTGAAGAACTCCAAAAATCATAGAGGCATAATGAATAGTCACAAAGAGGAAAAATGCCTAACAGTTGATGTTGAATGAAATGCATTTCACGTAAAGTATTAGGGTTGTTTCATCCATAGATGATACTACCAAAGTAAAGAAAAATCGAAAGAGGTGAAGAACAATGCACAAAAGAAAGAGATTAGCTCTATTGAGTCTTCTACTGCTGGTGTCGGTTGGATCGGCAGCTGCAGTAGATGCCTTGGGTGTTCTGCAGAGCCTAGCTGGCAACGTTGGAGAGGTCAAAATAAACCTTCAAGAGGTGCAGCTGTCTTTCATGCTTTCTCAAGAGGAAAGGGAGAATGCCATTAATATTGTGCTTATGGACTCACAAGTTCAAGAGATGTTGGAGGGAGTAGATGACTATGATGTCCAAGTTTCTGCAGTCTTTGATATGCACGAAACCGAAGGAAGAATAGTGCTTGTTCCAAAAGAAGGACTTGCATTGGTGACGCTTCAGATCAACAAAGACTATGGCGAAGAGTTTGGCGTACAAGTGGTCAAATTGACTGTCGACCTATTGAACGACGAGGTAAAGGAGACCGAAGAGAACTCAGAAATACGTAAGCCAAAAGTCCATGAAGGAACCATATCTCCAAGTGAACTCGTCCAAAACCCTTCAGAATACGACGGTGTAATTGTAACGGTATCTGGAAAAGTAAGCCTGCTGGGGGAGGTCTTCGGGTCCCTATTTATGCTCGATGAAACTGTAACGGTATTCTATCGCCACGAAGAAGCAAGCTTGGACGTATCCAACATTGAAAACGGAGACTATGTGACAGTTACAGGCAAATTCTCCTCACCCGAAACAATATATGCCCTGAAAATCGAGAAAATGTGAAAGGCGGAGATGCCACATTGATATCACACACAACTTCAACATCCCCCCTCTTTTTTGCTCAATCCGTTTGTTCATGGTGGGCAAGATGAGGACAAACCGAAAGACCGTGATTATGGCCATATTGTTCGCTTTGTCGGCGTTTACATTAGTCAGTAAGTTCTTGATGCCTACTCCGATTCAAATAGTCATTCCAGGCGAAGAACCTATCGTCGTGGGGCAAATCTTCAGATATACTCAAATTGATGTCCTTATTATCAGCGTTTCCACCGTCATCCTAGCTGTTAGCAGTTTCTATTTGGTGTTTTCAGATTTTGCTGAAACTCGAAATGCTCTACCAACTGTTGAGAAAAAAGATGCTTCAGAACTTGACATAAAATTTGCCCGTCGTCTCCTAGACGGCGACAAAAGGAAGGTCTTCAGCAAGATAATTGAATCTGGGGGAGAGATTCTACAAAACGACTTGCATTTACAAACGAGTTTTTCGAAAGCAAAGATTACACGAATTCTGGATTATCTGGAGCTAAAGGGTTTAATAGTCAGAAAAAGCTACGGAATGACAAACAAGGTAATCATAAATAGAGACATGCGCGCTGAAAAGGAGCGTATTGGACGATGAAGAACAGTGCGCGCAAAGTGATTTGCTACAGGTATAACGTTCTACTATGCGCGCGCGCATTATTTGGCAATAAGCTATCTAGAAAACTGTATTGCCACTAAGATTTTGTCATGTGAATTGATAATTAACAAAGTTTACATAGAGTCACCATTCTCACCATTTCAAAGCAGGTGCGAACCGTGATAACTTTCACCAGTTATTTGCATGAGAGAGCGGAAGAATCAAGGCACAACGAATCTGTTTCCCTTTTGATAGGAGTTCTGGGAGCGGTTTTACTTGTTGGAGGAATCTTAGTAACAGTTACGACAACAAGCAATATCCAATGGTTTCTTTTCTTACCTTATCACCTGACCGAAAAACATGGTCTTTTAGGCATGGCCTTGACGGTTGTTGGACTCGTATCGCTCATTTTCGGAATTGGTTTGGCAATTCATTACGC
>JABAOH010000412.1_pt4 | contig 29170 bp, 32 predicted proteins | sample 7062181 | NCBI WGS metagenome assembly JABAOH01 (sample SAMN14538630, study PRJNA623070) | marine sediment metagenome | biome: marine biome [ENVO:00000428]; feature: marine pelagic biome [ENVO:01000023]; material: deep marine sediment [ENVO:00002113]; isolation source: pool of 5 deep marine...
TCAACCATGATGACCTTGCTACCGCCACTTGGTCCCCTTCCCTCCTCCGCGGGGGTCCCCACCACCAGAACCTCCCCTTCCAGCTCACCCATAACGCTGCTCGCTGCTATGCCAGCTCCGATTGCAGAGGCCGCTATGAGGTTATGGCCGCAGCCATGTCCCATCCCAGGGAGCGCGTCATATTCTGCAACGATGGCGACCCTCGGGCCGTATCCCCTCCCCTTGTAGGTCGCACAGAAGGCTGTCGGCATACCTAGGAGGCCTCGTTTAACGTGGAAGCCATGCCTCTCGAGCTCCTTCGTAAGCAACTCGGCTGCCCTGAACTCCTCGCTTCCAAGCTCGGGGTTGCTATATATCCAGCGGGCGACCTCGTTAAGGCGTTCCCTCAGAGCCTCCACGGCCTCCTGGACATGCTTCTTCAGTTCCACCAAATCAGCCATACTAAGATCCAAAGAGGTAGATCGCTTTCACAGATATCGTTTTCTAGGGTGAGCAGTCAATTAAGGTAAATTTATGAATAACCCTCTTGAATACATCTGAAGCAAGGAGAGAATCGCGGGTTGGTCAAGCGGGTATACGACTTCGAGGAGGGTAACAAGGACATGAGGGCCCTCCTCGGCGGAAAGGGAGCAAATCTTGCTGAGATGACAAACATCGGCCTCAGGGTGCCGCCCGGATTCACGATCACTACGAGTACCTGCAACGACTTCTTCAAGGCCGAAGGGGAGTTCCCAGAGGGCCTATGGGATGAGGTGCTCGAGCACGTCAAGGGACTTGAGAATAAAACCGGCAAGCAGTTCGGCGATCCCCAGAACCCCCTGTTAGTTTCTGTTAGGAGCGGCGCCCCGATATCCATGCCAGGGATGATGGACACCGTCCTCAACTTGGGCATGAACGACAACGTGGTGAAAAGCCTAATCGATTTAACAGGCGACGAACGCTTTGTCTACGACGCTTACAGGAGGCTCATAACCATGTTCGGCAACGTCGTCATGTATGCCGAGAGGGAGATGTTCGACGAGGTCCTGGATGCAGAGAAGGAGAAGGAGGGGGTAAAGAACGACCCCGACCTGAGCGTCGAGGGGCTAAAGCGCGTCGTGGAGGGGCAGAAGAGGGTATACGAGGAGGAGGTAGGGGGCCCCTTCCCGATGGACCCATACGAGCAGTTGAGGCTAGCCATCGCTGCGGTATTCAACTCCTGGAACATTCCGAGGGCGAGGGCCTACAGGAGGGTTGAGGGCATCCCTGACGACATGGGGACCGCCTGCAACGTCCAGACCATGGTCTTCGGCAACATGGGTTGGGACTCCGGTAGCGGCGTCCTATTCACTAGGAACCCTGCCGACGGCACCGGGATCTACGGCGAGCTACTCTTCAACGCCCAGGGGGAGGACGTCGTCGCAGGGATCAGGACCCCCCTCAACATGACCGACCTCGAGAAGGATTACCCAGAGATCTACCGTGAGCTCGAGGGCATCTCCGATAAGCTGGAGGTCCACTACAGGGACATGCAGGACGTCGAGTTCACGATAGAGAACGGCACCCTCTGGGTCCTCCAGACCCGCACCGGCAAGCGGACGGCCAAAGCCTCCATCAAGATCGCCGTTGAGATGGCCGATGTGGGGCTGATATCGAGGGAGGAGGCCATCAGGAGAATAACCCCGGACCAGGTGGACCAGCTCCTACACCCCCAGTTCGATCCCGAGGCAAAGGAGGCAGCCAGAGAGGGGGGAGACCTGCTCACCGTCGGGCTGAACGCCTCGCCGGGAGCGGCCTCGGGCGTCATCATCTTCGACTCTTACAGGGCAGAGGAACGTGGTAAGGCCGGCGAGGATGTCATCCTGGTTAGGCCAGAGACGACCCCCGACGACGTCAACGGCATGATCGTCTCAAGGGGGTTCCTGACCCAGCACGGTGGTGGGACATCCCACGCTGCTGTCGTCGCCAGAGGGTGGGGGAAGCCCTGCGTCGCAGGGGCCGAGGAGATAAGGATCAACACCCAGGACCGTCTCTTCACAGTACATGGCCGTGTCTTCAAGGAGGGAGACTATGTCTCCATCGACGGCGCCACAGGAGAGGTCTTCGCAGGCATCATATCAACAAGGGAGCCAATCTTCGAGGAGGAGAAGGAACTAGTCCGGGCTCTGAGCTGGGCCGACGAGATCCGCACTCTGGGGGTCAGGACAAACGCGGACAACCCCGAGGACTCCCTGAGGGCGCGGTCTTTCGGCGCTGAGGGGATAGGGCTCACCCGCACGGAGCACATGTTCTTCGACCAGGAGGGCGAGGAGATCAGCCGGAGGGAGAACATCGTCAAGATGATCCTCCAGTCGGACGCCGCCGCGCCCATGCTCAGGCGAATCGCCGATCTGGAGAACAGGCTCGAAGGCGACCCCGGGAACGAGGAGCTCAGGGTGGAGATCGATGAGCTGAAGAGGGAGGCCGAAGCGAACACGGCCGTCAAAGAGTACATGGGCGCGTTGGACGCGCTCCTCCCGTTCCAGAGGAAGGACTTCGAGGGTATCTTCGAGGTCATGGACGGGCTTCACGTCATCATAAGACTGATAGACCCGCCAATGCACGAGTTCCTTCCGACCAAGGAGCAGCTGCTAGAGGAGGTCACGACCCTCAGACTCACCGGGAAGAACCCAGAGGAACTCGCCGAGAAGGAGAAGATCCTCATGGTCGTCGAGAGCCTCTGGGAGACGAACCCGATGCTCGGTCTCAGGGGGTGCCGCGCTGGCCTGATGTACCCAGGACTCACGGAGATGCAGGTTCGGGCCATATTCGAGGCGGCCTGCAACGTGGAGAAGAGGGGTTTTGAAGTCCACCCTGAGGTAATGATACCCCTGACGAGCCACATCAACGAGCTCCAAGCCGAGAGGATGAAACTCGAGAGGGTGGCGAAGCAGGTTATGGCGGAGAAAGGCGTCGACCTCGACTACATGTTCGGCACCATGATAGAGATCCCGAGGGCAGCCCTCACCGCCGACGAGATCGCAAAGTCCGCCGATTTCTTCAGCTTCGGGACCAATGACCTCACCCAGATGACCTACGGTATCTCGAGGGACGACGCTGAGGGGAAGTTCCTCCTCAATTTCGTTGACAGGGGCCTGCTGCCCGCCAACCCCTTCCAGCAGCTAGACTGGGACGGAGTTGGTCAGCTTATGAGGATCTGCGTGGAGAAGGGTCGGAAGACGAACCCGAAGCTTGAGATCGGTATCTGCGGCGAGCATGGGGGCGACCCCTACAGCATCGAGTTCTGCCACATCATAGGCCTAGACTACGTCTCATGCAGCCCATACAGGGTGCCCATCGCTAGGCTCGCCGCTGCCCATGCGGCGCTGAAGCACGGGAAGGCCTGACCAATTATGCCCACTCTGGATCACGTCGGCATCTATGTAAGAGACCTAGAGAGGTCCATCGACTTCTACAGAGGGGTGTTCGGCTTCCCAGAGCACCACAGGATGAGAGTGGGAGAGTCGAAGATCGCCTTCCTAGACATCGGCGGCGGCCTACTGGAGCTGATACAGCGCCCCGGCGCACCTGGCGAGGCTCCGAGGGGGAGCTGGAGCCATGTTGCTATCGAAGTCGAAGACTACGGTGCTATGGAGTCTAGGCTCGAGGGTATGGGCCTGGTGCTCAGAAAGAAGACCCTGGACGACGGCACACGCCTCGTATTCTGCAAGGATCCCGACGGCCACGACTTAGAGATCATGGAGAAGGGGCAACATCAGTAAACTACGTCGCAGGGTATCGAGCGCCTGTCGCACATGCCCCTGATCTTCCTTTTTAACTCGACGTAGTAGTCGGACTTGGGAGACAGGGCGTATTCAAACAATTGCTGTAGGTCCGGGTAGTGGACCGAGAGGGCCCTCCGTATAGAGGATATATTACCGCATTTTATGTTCAGTCTGTCGACCAGGATCCGGTTTACGCTGCCGACCAACTTGTCCAGAAGGACATCCAACCCGTCCTCGGATAGATAGGGGAGGACAGGGCCCAGGAAGGCATATGTAGATATGCCCGAGTCGCTGAGCTTCTGCAGAGTGGCAAGCCTTGCTTCAACTGAGGACGCGCCGGGCTCGAAGGCCACACGAACACTTTCATCGAGCGCAGTAATTGTCAGGCCAACCTCGCAGGCGTCGAACTCCCCAAGGAGCTCAATGTCCCTGAGTACAAGGTCCGACTTCGTCAGGACCGAGATTGGGAACTGGTGCTCAAGAAGGATCTGGAGGCACCTCATGGTCAGCTCGTATTTCTTTTCGATTGGCTGATAAGGATCAGTGACGCTGGAAAGTAGGACTACCCCCCTCCTCTTCCGTGAGGCCTCTCTCTGGAGCCTCTCCAAGGCGTTCACCTTGACGTCGACGAAGGAGCCCCACTCCTCACCTACATGACCCATCCTCCTCATGAACCTTGCGTAGCAGTAGACGCAGCCGTGGCCGCAGCCAAGATAGGGGTTGATGGCGTAGTCTACGCTGCTGATGCCACTCCTTCCCATTATAGTCTTGCAGCTCCTCTTCCCGATCCTGACCAATGCTCATTCACTCTGATCGGCTGGTGGCCTTTTTGTTTAATGTTGCGAGCGATATTTACACCCTTCGACTCGACGTCTCCACGAGAGGCTCCACAAACCTGCGTGAATGGTCGTCTAACGGACCCTAAGCAATGTATAAATAACCCGTTTCCGAATGATGAACGAACGACCGGAAGATGCGAGTTCTCCGGGACAAGAAAGGATAGAGAAGAAATGAAGATAATGATCGTCTACGACAGCCTGAGCGGGAACACCGAGAAGATGGCGAAAGCCGTCGGCGAGGGTGCTGGCTCGGTCGCTGGAGCCGTCGTAGAGGTTAAGAAGATCGGGGAGCCATTCCCCCTCTCGATGCTTGCAAAGGCGGATGGGGTTTTCTTCGGCTCCCCTTGCATCTACGCCAACGTGACCGTTGGCATGCGCAGCTTCTTTGAAAACATGGGGGAGTATGTCAAGGCCGGGAAGATGGAGGTCAAAGGAAAGCAAGCTGCGATCTTTGGGAGTTATGGCTGGGACGGAGCCTGGGTGATGGAGGAGCGCCTCAAGGAACAGGTTAAAGACCTCGGTTTCAAGGTGTGGGACGAGGTCTGCGTCGTAGTTGGCAGCAACATATTGTACCACGCCGAAGAGTACCTGAATAAGTGCAGAGCCTTCGGAAAGAAGTTCGTAGAGTCGCTGTAAAAAGCCTAAACCTCAGCTAAAACCAGACAATATTTTTCAATCAATTTCGAGATAAAAAAGGAGCATACTCTTAATCGCAGCCTTATTGTAGACCACTACCTCTTCTTTCCGACCGTCGCCATGTAGATCACGAACTGCTCCTCTCCGTCGAGGCCGAGTAGCTCGTTGATCTCCTCGTCGAAGAAGGCCCCGATGGCGCAAGCCCCACACCCTGTGGCCTCGGCGGCGAGGTAGAGGTTCTGGCATACATGGCCAGCGTCCAGATGTAGATACCTGTACCCCCTCTCGACGTAGCGCCAGTACATCCTATACCGGACGGCCACCCAGATGAATGTGACGGCGCTGTTCTTCACCATACCCTGCCGATAAGCGGCTGCCGTGACCCTGTCATCCACGCCCCCCTCCAAGTTTACCTCGACAAGTTTATGCTCTATGGCGAGGAACCTGTAGAGTCCTGGCTTTAACCCCTCGATCCGGTTCGCGAGGAGGTATGTCTCGAATGCGTGGCGGGCGCCGGCGGAGGGGACATTCCTCAGCGTCGCAGGCCTCCCGATGACCTCCTTCACGCCCTGAGTGCAATACAGGAGCCATGAAAGCTCCTCAAGGGTCAGGGGATCTTTGGAATATGCCCTTACACTCCTCCGACCCTCTATCGCCTTCCTCAGGTCATAGAACCCAACGTCGACTTTGGAGGGAGCGGGCAGGTCAATGACCCTCCTAGTCTTTTCGTAGGGCAGTTCAAGAGGCGGTTGGGGCAGGCCCCTGTTCTGGTCGGATTCCTCGAGGTACTCGTACCTGGTTTTCTCTATGAATTCCTTCCCGATGCCGTGCACCAAATTGCATCACCGATATTTAGTAACATCCAGATTAAACATATTTATGGAAGACGCCTTTGGAGAACCCTTGAAATAAATCTAAACAATTCACAAGTCGACGGCAATAGCCTCAAGGAGGACAAAGACTCCAAACGTTTAAGGACGGGTTTAATAGTCAATACGGGCTCGTGAGAGGGAGGAAGAATTTGCCAAGAATTCGCCGGGGGCGGAGACGAGTGAGGAAACCGCTGCCCATCGTCAGGCTCAAAAGGCTTAGCCTCTCCGACTATCCGGGGAAGCTCTGCGCCAAGGCGACGGTCCCAGGCTGCAACTTCCGTTGCCCTTACTGCAACAGATCCGACATCGTCTTCGACTACCTCGGCATGGAAATCATACCTGAAAGGGACGTGCTCGACCACCTCTACAGGGTCAGGGGTTTCCTGAGTGGCCTCTGCTTAGGCGGCGGAGAGCCCACCCTCCATAATGGATTATTAGCCTTTGTCTACAAGGTCAAGGCTTTAGGCTACTCCGTCAAGATCGATACGAACGGCACGAGGCCGAAGAGGCTAGGCAAGCTCATGGAGGAGAAACTCGTAGACTATATCTCCCTAGAGGTCAAGGCCCCACTGGATCGGTATGTCGATGTGGTCAGGTATGATGTCGATGTGAAGGCCGTGGAGCGGAGTATCAGGCTCATCAGGCGGGGAGGCGTGGACCACGAGTTCTGCACCACGGTCGTACCTGGGCTGGTCGATGGCGGAGACCTCGAGAAGATCGCCCAGACTCTTGTTGGATCGAAGCGTTTCGTCATCCAGCAGTTTAAACCCGGAAAGACCATGTGCCCGGAGTTCTCTGGTGTCGAACCCTTTAGCGAGAACGAGCTCAGGGCGTTCCGGGATATGGTTGCTCCTTACTTCGCGGAGTGCAAGCTGAGGTTCTAAGGTTTCGGCACTCAAAGACTCTGCAAGATCTGGAGAACGGAGATACCCGTCCCGTGACAAAATGTATGAATGTTCTCGCTGATCCATGGCTTCGTCTTCGACTCCTCCTTGAGCGCTCTTTCCAGTGCGGCCCCATCAATGGCTGTTGTAACAACCTGATCTTCCATCAGTGTGGCTAAGGCGTCGGTGAAGATCAAAGACTCGTCCAAGATGCCTTGAGGCTCCACCCCCGTCCTGCGGTCGTGGGCCCTAATAGCGTGGAGGCAACTCTCCGAAAGCTTGCCTTTGAGCATCTCGGCGGCCGCCATCCCGTGTCTGCTCATGTCGCCATGGACCAGGTCGTGGTCCAGGTCGTGGAGGAGCCCTACGAGCTCCCACTCACCCTCGTCCTCGTGGAAAGTTCTTGCCAGAATCCTCATCAGCTTGGCGGAAAGGACGGAGTGGTAATACTTGGATGAGCCCTCGATCAGTCTTAATGCTTCCTCCCTGGATGAGAGGACCATGTTGCTAATCCACTTCCTATCGTGGGTTCTTAACGGTTGGGAAATTTTGAATTCAAGCTCAGGACATGATCGAATGAATCTCTGAATGCACCTGCGCGACGCCCTAGGCAAACCCGAGGAAGGCAACCAAAAGCGGCGTTAGCGTGACCTCGATGAGGGCAGCCAGGAGGAGAAGTGGTATTATTCTCGTTATGAAGAGCCGGAGGGCCATTGCAAACTCCACCCTCAGGTTGCCGCGGCCCCTCAGGCGGTTTATCAGCTGGTAGCCGAGGCCCATCCCGGCGGCGGAGCTCAGTAGGATGGTGGGCACCTCGATGATTCCGTGGGGGACGAGGGCCGCCGCCGTAAATGCCATGCTGTGCTCCAGGACGATCGAGTAGGAGAAGCTGCCCAAGAGGAAGCCGTTCATGATGCTGAAGTATAGGGGTGGGAAGCTGCCTACGATCCCTAGGACCATCCAGATGAAGCTTTTCGTTATGTTGTTGAACAGGATGAATAGGAAGATCATCGTCATGTCCATGCCCTCTAGGTCGGGCAGCGCCCCCATCAGATCGTCTAGGATCGAAGCGGATATGCTGTCCCCCATCTGGTAACCGACCATGAGGGAGAAGGCGAACCCGGTCAGGCAAAGGATGAAGAGGGGGGTGAGCCTCCTGACGTAGCTCGCCTGCCTCCCGAATACGAGTCCGAGCAGCCCCGTCGGCTGCCCCTGTCTCGTAGTCACCATCACAGGCTTACCTCGCTGCCCTCCACAAGCTCGACGGCAGCCCTCACGTCTCTTTCGAGGACGGTTCTCCTACCCTCTGCCAGAACCAGGTCCACTGCAGCCTTGGCCACCCTGGAGCCATAATCCCCCACAGCTCGCCTCAGCTCCTCTGCGGCGCCCTCGCTGATCCTCAAGTCGCCGTGCTTCATGATGAGCCTCCTCATGGGCGCCAGGGTGAACTCCTCAGCCGTGGGAACCACCAACCAGACTTAAGAAGAACACTGCCTATTTTAGGTTCCGGATAAATGCTCCACATCGTGTTCGTCGAGGCAGCCTTGGAGATCGTCCCCACGGAGATAGTGCGCCACCCATCGGTCCGGAGGAACGCCAAGAGGAGGGGGAAGAGGCCGGACGAGACCCTGCTGAACAGGAGCCTCCACCACGCTGCGATGGAGGGGCTTCCAGAGGCCCACAAGCGGGGGAGACCCGACATCGTTAACATCTGCCTCATCGAGGCCTTGGGCACCCCCCTCAGCAAGGAGGGCAAGCTCAGGATCTTTATCCACACCTTCGGGGGCCACGCGATAGATGTCTCCCCCAGAGCCAGGCTCCCACGGGACTGCAATAGGTTCAACAGTCTTGTCGAGCAACTTTTCCAGGAGGGGAGGGTCCCACCTGGGAGCAGCGAGCCACTGATGGTCATCCAAAAAATGGGGCTAGGGGAGCTCCTTGGTGAGATCAATCCGACCCGCATCGTGGCCCTGACGAGCCGCGGGGACTCCTCCAACATGGAGGATTTGTGCCGCGCCCTCTCTGCGGAGGAGACCCCCATGGTCTTATTAGGTGCCTTCCCCCACGGACCCCTGGAGGAGGAGACCTTGTCCCACGCGGATGATGTGGTGAGCATCCACCCTGAGGCTCTAGAGGCTTGGGTCGTGACGTCCCGCCTCATCTACGAGTTCGAGAGAGCCCTGAGACGCTGATTCATTTTAACCCATAAAGAATGGGATGTGAGGGATAGCTATGTCTACTCATTTCAGCTTTGACCCAAGTCTACGATCTTCCCTCTCTGCATTAACAACTTCAGGGATCTAAGGTTGCTGATGTCCGAGGAGGGATCCCCCTCGACCGCAATGATGTCTGCCTCGAGTCCTTCCTTTATAGCGCCGAACGCATTGTCCAACTTCAGGGCTTTGGCGGCATTGCTCGTGGCGGCGATGATCATCTGCATTGGGGTCATCCCAGCCTCGGCCATGAGCTCCATCGCCCTGATGAGCCTGGCGGAGTTGCCGAGGCCGATCCCATCTGAGCCGGCAACGACTTGGACGCCCATTTCGAGCATCCGGGCTAAATTCTCCGACTTCCTTCTGATCTTATACTCCAGTCTCGCCAGGGTGCTCTTCTCACTCTCAGTCAGGGTTTCTCCACGCTGCTCCCTCTCCCTCAGTGCGTCCCTAATGGCCGCCCCCGTCTGGAGGGTGGGATCGTAGTACAGTTCCTTATCGACCATGGTCCTGACGGCCTCCTTATCGAAACCCCTAGAGCCATTTGGCAAGATGAAGCCACAGTGCTCCAACACGTCTACGCCTGCCCTCGCAGCATTCCCCACGGACTCGTACGCCTCGCAGTGGGCCGCGACTGTTTTATTGAGCCTGTGGGCCTCCTCGACGGCGGCTCTCAACTCCTCTTCGCTGAAGGAGGCCTGGCGGTTGTTCGTCCCTCTCGTCCCGCCCCCCGAGGCCATGATCTTTATGAAGTCGACGCCCTCCTCGACGAGCTGCCTCACCCTCTCCCTCACCTCGTCGACGCCTTCGCACTCGTTGTTGTTGCAGAAGTGGAAGTGGCCCCCGGGGACGGTGAGGGGGCGTCCGGAGACGATGAGTCTCGGGGCTTCGATCAGGCCCCTCCTCCATCCCTCCCTGAGGTCGAGGGCCACCCTGTTCCTGGCGCCCATCTCTTTGATGGTCGTGATGCCCGCGTGCAGCGCTTCGCCGGAGTTGACGACCCCCGTTATCAAGTGGACGCCGTCGGTCTCCAGCATCATCTCCTCGTAGCGACCGTGGGTCCCCAAAGCCAGATGCACGTGGGAATCAATCAGGCCCGGGAGCAAGGTCCCGTTCTCAAGAGTTATCTCCCTAACCTCTCTGCCCCTAGGGAGATCTATCTGATCCTCGACGCCAACTCCAGAGATCACGTTGTTTTTCACCACGATCACGGGGAAATCGACGGGATCTTTTCCCGTCCCATCGATCAACCGTCTGGCTCGTAGGATGGTGAATGAGTCCATTTTCCACGATAAATAGTAGCTGATAACGAATATTTGTTTAATGAAACGTCTTTGCGTGAAACCCTAGTTCTAGTATGGCTGAGATGAAAGAGAAGCGGTTTAGGGGAGAAATGGGCTTGTGGATTAGGTTATTTCGCCTTGTTTATCCTTGTAGTACTCGTCCAGCCTGGGGTCCACGTGAGACCAGTCCCTATTCTCGCCAAAGAAGTCCTCTCGGTCCTTCTCGGTTGTGGGTACGGTCTCAAAGGCGCAATACTCATCCCCGACCGTGAGCGCCATGGTGTGGACCAGCTTCTCGTCGGGGTTCGCGAACATGGTCTTCGCAGGGTCGATGAGGCAGTAGAGGCTACCAATGTCGTTCTCGTCGTACTCGAGGACTATCTTCCCAAGCTCGCAGATCGGGGGCTCCCCCTCCCGCCTCTCCCAGAAGCCGTACTTGGGGAGGCTCTGGTGACCCCGATCCGTCCTCTCGGCGACCCGTCTCCCGTACTCCTTGATGGCGTTAAGGATGAGCTGCTTACCCTTATCCCAGCCGAACTCATCCACAAGGGTCCTCGCAAAAGCGAGGTGGAGGAGGGCGAGCCTATGGGTCACCACCTTGACCTCGTTCTCGGCCTCGCTGAGGGGTACCATCTCCTCGTTTTTATTACTCATATCGACTTCTCGCCTTCTTTAAACCATAATACGGTGTCGATTTAAATCCGATCACCTAAATTGTTTGCGGAGTTGTTTCTCGTAATAGATTTGAATAGGGTGTTTTGGGTGATCTGAAAATAGTAAAATCCAATTTAGTGGTCGCGGTCGTTAGGAGGCTACCCTACAGCTTCCTTTTCATCTCCTCTCAGTCGCCGCCTTGCCCGTTGGAGCGGTTCTCTTTCCGCTCCTCTATCCTCTGCTTGAGCTTCTCCATCCACGAGGTGTGGATGTTCTCACGGATCTCCTTGAAGTGCTCCTTGGCCTCCCTGAAGAGCCCCTTGGTGCCCTCCGAGTCGCCCCCTAATAGCTGAGCCATCATATCGTCCAGTAGCCCTCCTGCGGCCTCAAGCTGCTCTTCGACCTCGGTTGTGTTGTAGCCTTTCCTGCTCAGCTTCTCGGCGGTGTTAGTTAGTACCCTGATCCTAGCTTCGATCTTGTTCATCTCCCTGAGGTCCGTCAACATCCCCTCGCCGTTGAGCATGGTGAGGTTGCCGTCTATCCAATTCGCTGCTAACTGCAGGTCGTCCAGAAGCACTTCCAGATCTTCCGTGCCAAGGCGCTCCCTAAGCCTCTCGATCTTCCTATGGATGGCTCCTAGAGAGTTCCCCACGCTGACGACCTTCTCGGCTTCGAGGCGCTCCTGCAGCCTCAGGATCTTCTCCTCGAGGCCTCTGATCTGGTTCTGTGTCTGTTCCATGAAACTCTCCGCCATCATCATTTTGCGATTCTTTACCATCGTGCTTTGAATCAGCCCCATCGATCTTCCAAGAAGTCCCTGCATTTCAGAGAACGTTTTAACTGCATCTTCATAGGGTACTTTGCCTAGATCTACCAATAACCGCCTTAAAGTATTGTTAGCAAGGGTCAAATTGCCTCGAATGTATTCTAGAACTTCTGGTTGATCGAATGAGTATTCTTCAGCAATAAAGTTTTCCGCGGTATCGTCGATCCTTTCAAGATACCTCAATGCCCTTTCTATAGCAATGTACAGGCCGTAGGCCCTCTCGACATCGTCCTCATCTTCATTTACTTCCTCCACTACCTCGAATTCTGTGACTTCCCACTCCGTATCAGTGAATGCATTAACCACATATTTTCCAATTCCTGCGTCAGTAGAGAGCATAAACTCAACGGAGTATTCTCCTTCTTCATCTGCAGTTTCTGTGGCATCGAATACCCTAGTTGAACTAAAGTTCACTTCGATGTATACCTCTGAACCAGCCGAAGCGGTCCCGAATATCTCCACCTCGTCCCCTTGTTTATAGACGGATTTTTTAATTTCCACCGTCAATGTGCTAGCACTTACCGATATCGCTAGAGACTGGGAGACCATAAGCATGACCATGAGCGTGGCTACAAGCCTGCCCAACTTCATGTTTTTCACCGCATATACGGGCGCAGAGGTTGAACTAGAGGAACCCGGAGGAACAAAATGGAACACCTGTTTCACACCTCTGCACCCCCAGCACGGTACTTGCCGCTGATACGTACCAGGCTCTGCCCTCCGATGGTCTCCACTTCCACTATACCTTCCCCCTCGAGGCGCCTGATCATCCTCCACAGGCTCGTCCGGGGCACGTCGAAGCGGTCGCGTATCTCTGCGGCGAAAGCCTCTCCTCCTGCTGCCGCGATGAATCTTATGACCTCCTTATCGTCCAACCTCATGAGGGGGTGTTCTTCGAACAACGTCTCAAGGTCGTACGTGGCCTTTATTTCAACGGCTTCAGGCGCTCTCCTTCGCAAGAAGAAGGCCACATATGTGAAAACGGCGGCTCCTCCAAGGCCGGCTGCGATCCAGGTGTATGGTATGCCCCTCCTCTTTGGGGCCTCCGCCCTATCGGCTGCAGTCTGCGCCTCTCCAGCTAGCGTTTTAGCCCCAGAATAATCTCCCGTATCGTATTCGGCCTCCGCCTGCTGCAGGAGGCCCTCGGCATCATCCAGCCCGACGGTCCTACCCGCCTCGGATGCAGCCGCTATCGAGGCTGAGGCGACGTCGATCGCGTCCTTGGCCGACAAGGCGGCTTCCTGAGAGGCTCGGGCCGAGGCTCTTGCCTGATCAGCAAACTGCTCTGCCTCTGCGTAGAGCTCTGAGTCCAGGGCCTCATAGGCCTGCTGGAGGAGGCTTTCGGCCTCCTCTACGATTATGCCCTCCGCCTTGATATCACCGATTTTGGCCTCTGCGTCCCTGATCACTACAATGGCGTGTTCTTTTGTGCCTACTATACCGATGGTGTATGCGATCTCAAGCTCGCCGGGTGGCATGGTGATCAGGAGCCCCCCGTCTATACTGCCCATAGCCATCGGGACCATGTTGAGACTCACAATTGTAGAGCCATCCGGCAGCAGGATCGTGGCGTTTATCAGAGTGGATGCTTTGAATGTCCAGGTCGTCCCTGCTTTTCCCGTCAGGTCCGCCGTCACGTAAGAGATGAGTACTGAGGCAGAGCCCAGAGTGTCGACCGTTAGCCCATCATTAGACGGAGAGTAGTCGAGGGGTAAACCGTCTTGGTCCTCCACGAAAAGGTCCAAATATAGATTGCCGAAGAGGGTGACGTTGACCCTGGCCTTCGTCGGGTCCACGTCGATGTAGTAGTCCACGGCCACATAGCCGTCAGGGAAGACGATGAAGGAAAGCTCGATAGGAGTATATTGCTCCTGGCCTTCCGCAAGGGGGATGAAAGCTAGCAGCGTGGTTATAAACATGGCTATATAGGCTTTACCCCTCATGTCCGACCCCTTAACTTTTGAATATCAAACTTGCCCTTATTATTAATATTCTGAATTACAACTACCTTTTTTGTGCCTCTGATTGGGATCCGAGATCCCGTTCCAGTTCCCTTAGACTGAGCTCGAACTCTTGGAGGTCATGGACAACGTCTTCTCCCACGGAACCGCCTTTTCGATCTAGGTGGTATGCGCGGATGCCAAGCCTTCTCGGCGCCTCGTAGTCGAACCTCGGGTCGTCGCCGACATGTGCCATGGCTTCAGGCTGGGCACCCACGGCTCTACAAACCCTGAGGTAGAAGTCCTCCGATTTCTTCACCACGCCGAAGTCGGAGGTGGCCGAGAAGACGCGGGTAAAAACTTCGGGCAGCTTCTCGAGTTGGACTTCGAGGAACTCCCTGATCGTGTTCGACGTTATTATGAGGGTATACTCACGGCTCAGACTTTCGAGCACCTGTCGAGCCTCCGGGTAGACCCTGCAGTCGTCCCTGCGCCTAACGAGCAGCTCCCTCCAGTCCCCTGGGAGCCCTAGCCTCCTGAACCAGTAGCCCGTGTCGTACCACTCTGGCCTCTCGTCTCCCACCTGACCGTACTCCCTTATGACTCGCTCCCTGGCTGTCTCGAAGTCCAGCCCGTGCTCTTGCCCATAGAGCATTGGGATGTCGGTCTCCCAGATGAGATCGCTGAATGTGTTGTCGATGATGGTGCCCTCCATGTCGAAGCTGACCACCTCGATGCGTACCATGCAGGCTCAATGCGCCTCGTCGGATAAATATTAGACGCCGCGTCATTGAGCTTTACCGAAATTGCGTAGGGCAATCTTCCTCATTGCCTCGAATGGTTGAAATACCGCCTCCAAGTATCAGGAAGCGGTGCCCGTATGGAGTTCAGCGACGTCAAGATAACCGTCCTAAAGAAGCTTGAGACTGGGGAGATCTTCGAGGAGTTCACCGTCGAGGGCGCGAAGAACGCCTGCCCCCTTGTCAAGGTGGGGGATGAGTATGTCTCCAAGAACATGGACATGCCCGAGGGGTTCTGCGGTTGGGCCTGGGCGGACATCCAGAGGGATGTAGTACACCTCGCCATGGGCGGAGACTTCCCGTGGATGAGGGAAGCGGGCGTTATGATCTCATGCTGTACCGATGGCCTGAGGCCCGTGGTCTTCAAGCTGGAGAGGGTTTGACCCGATTCAAAGAAGGCAAACGGGAACACTCTCCAGTTCCTTCAATTTTACAAATCAGGCTATTGCACACAACACCGTAAAGGCGGATAAGAGGCCAGGCAACAAGGCATCTTGTCTTTGCGTAGTGAAAGAGGATCGCGAGTGAATCATGAGGTCGACTGATAAACTATAAGCCCACATCCGCCATTATCAGATCGATACTGTATGGGCAAGCTCATCATAACTGCGGCAGTGACGGGCGGGGAGCCCGTTTCCAGGGATATGACACCCTACGTTCCCTGCTCGCCCGAGGAGATAGTGGAGGAGACGGTGAGGTGCTGGAAGGCCGGCGCATCGATCGTCCACCTCCACGCGAAGGAGCCTGGGACGGGGAGGCCTGCACCGGACCCCAACCCGCTGCTGAAACGGTACATCGAGATGATCCGAGACCGGTGCGACATCATCATAAACGTGACCACGGGGGGCGGGCGGCGGGCAACGGCCGAGAAGCTGGACGAGATGATCAGGGAGCGGTGCCATCTGGGGCAGGAGATGTCCTCCATGAACATGGGCTCCGTCAACTCCTGGGTGAGGCCCTACAGGGGGACCTTCATGAACCAGGTACCCACGATCGAGCGGTGGGCGGGGTACATGAGGGAGGCGGGGGTGAAGCCGGAGCTGGAGATCTACGACACCGGGATGATCAACACCGCTAAGATGCTGGCTGAGGAGGGGGTCTTCGAGGAGCCCGTGCACATCCAGTTCGTGATGATAGGAAAGACTGGGATATCACCGAGCCCGAAGGCCCTGATGTACTGCCTCGACGAGAAGCCCGAGAGCTGGACATGGAGTGTCTGCGCCCTCGGGAGGCAAGAGCTTCTGATGGGGGCGGTGGCCATGACCCTCGGGGGCCACGTCCGAGTCGGCTTCGAGGACAACATCTACATCCGGCGGGGGGAGCTGGCGAAGAGTAACGCCCAGCTCGTGGAGCGGATTGCGACAATAGCTGAGGCCCTCAACATCGAGGTGGCGAACCCGGGAGAGGCTAGGGAAATCCTCGGCCTGAGGAGGGGGTAGGCGTTGGAAAAGCTGATTATAACTGCCGCAGTCACTGGCGGCGAGTATGTCTCAAAGGCGACCACGCCCTATGTACCCTCCACGAGGGAGGAGATCGTGGGGGAGGTCGTCCGATGCGTTGAGGCCGGTGCCTCGATAGTCCACCTCCACGCGAAGGACCCTGTGACGGGTGAGCCGTGCTCGGGAGACCCCAACCCGGTGCTGAAGGGGTACGTTGACCGGATCCGTGAGGAGGTGGATGTGGTGATCAACCTCACCACCGGTGGCGGGAGGATCGGCAACCCGCCAGAGGTGTGGGACGAGCTGGTCAGGGCCCGGTGTGGCCTGGGGCAGGAGATGATGTCCCTGAACATGGGGACGATGAACAGGTGGGCCGAGCACCCGACAGGGAAGATCTTCCTCAACACCGTAGACATGATCGAGCGGTGGTGCGGCTACATGGTGGAGGCTGGGGTCAAGCCGGAGCACGAGGTCTACGACACCGGGATGATCAACGTCTGCAGGCAGCTGGCGGCGAAGGGGATCGTCCCTGAGCCCCTCCACGTGCAGTTCGTCATGGTGGGGCGGACCGGTTTCCTGCCGACGCCGAAGGCCCTCATCTACAGCCTTGATCAGCTTCCAGAAGACTGGACGTGGAGCGTCTGCGCCCTGGGCAAGCACGAGATCCCGATGGCCGCATTCGCCATGACCCTGGGTGGGCACGTCCGGGTGGGCTTCGAGGACAACGTATTCTTGAGGTACGGGGAGCTGGCGACCAGCAACGCCCAGCTCGTCGAGAAGGTCGCGAACATCGCTAGGGAGCTAGACCGCCCCATCGCCTCACCGGAGGACGCCAGGAGGATGCTGGGGCTGAGGTGTCCCTAGCCAAAGCCATATTCGTTTATGCCCGCGCGTCAGTAGCTTGTCAGAAGGAAAAGTAGGGAACATGATGATTTTCGGGGTTTCTTTGTTGCGACTTCAAGTGAATTTGCTTCTATGCGGATGCTGTTTCTCAATTGTTTTTTGAATCTGTTTCTATTGTTCCTGTGAATTTTGGGGTCTGTTCGGGGTAGATTGTTGCGTTGGAATCTTGAAAAAGTGTTTGTTATCGTTTCTCACTTTGTTGTACTAGGCGAAAGAGCTAGATCCGTATTATTTGTTTCTTGAATTTTAGTTGGAGAAAATGCCTTGTTTGGATCACTTTAACACCTGTTTGAAGACCCTGAGGTTGTTGGCGCCGAGGATCTTCTCGACATCTTCGTCGGAGTAGCCGCGGGCCACCATGCCCCTGGTCAGGTCTGGAACCTTGGTGATGTCGTCCAGGCCAGGGAATCCGCAGCCCCCGTCGAGGTCGGAGCCGAGGCCGACGTGGTCCGCGCCGACGAGCCCGACGGCGTGGTCGAGGTGGTCGAGCCAGTCATCGATGGTCACCCTCTTGACGGCCTCAGGGTCGAACCCGACGCCGTCCTTGATGAAGCCTGCGCAGAAGCTCAGGTTCAGGACCCCTCCCTTCTCGGCTAGGGCCTTGATCTGATCGTCGGTGAGGTTTCTGTGGTGGCCGCATAGGGCCTTGCAGTTGGAGTGGGTGGCGACTATTGGATCCTTGGATAGCTCGACGACGTCCCAGAAGCCCGTCTCGTTCAGGTGGCTTATGTCGACGAGCATCCTGAGCCTGTTCATCTCCTGAACGACCTGCCTGCCGAAATCGGTGAGGTGTGAGCCTGAGTCAGAGCCGGAGCCGTCCCCGAGCTCGTTCCGTGGGAAGTGGGTGAGGGTGAGCGACCGGACTCCGAGCCTGTGGACCATCCTGAGGGCGCTTATATCGCCCTCCAAGGGCTCACCGCCCTCCACGCTTATGATCGCGGCGATCTTCCCGTCCCTCACCGCGCCCATGACCTCATCATAGCTCGTGGCGAGGGCGATGGTGTCAGTGTTGTTCTCTAGCTCGGTGTGGAAGGCGTCGAGCATCTGTAAAAGGCGGCGTAGACGGGCTTTGTACTGGGGGCTGACGTACATGGCGAAGAGGAGGCAGTCGACGCCCCCCTCCCTGATGCGAGGGATATCGATCTGGCCGTGCTCTGATCTCTCGCCAAGGGTCCTTCGGGGTGGGAGGGGCCTGTTCTCGGAAGTGATGAACGGGGGCGCCTTGATGAGGTGGAGTATCGTGTCGTTGTGTGAATCGACGACGATGGAATTCTTGTGGAGAACTCTCGCCCTCTCTTCCTGATCCCTTGTGAGGTTAAACATCTATTTTGCACCTTGGAGTCTATTTTGATCTGTCGAGGTTTATATTATAATCGACCCTCTATGGTCATAGTCGGTACACGACCCTGGTGGTGTTGATTTTGGTATTTTGGGTTTGTTTTGTGGTTTTGATGTATTTTCTCGCCCTCTTTTAGATTCTACCGCCCTAGAAACGGTTAATTTTATAGAGATTTTAGTTGTCTCAATTAGGTTATATAGTATATTGCATCATAATGTAGCACAATATAATTTAGGGTTTGTTGGGCGGGTAAGATAGTTACGATATACATATCATGTTAAGAACTTCCTTATTTTTGATCCTTCTTTTTTCCACCAATTATATAATATTATTATGTCGATATTGAGGTTGAAATCCCGTACTCCGAGCTCGATATATTCCTTAGCCTTCTCAGGAGCACTGATTTCTACCCTCGGATGTACATCCATCTTCAAGGCCGTTTTGATGGTCTCCATTTCAGCCTCCTTAACCTTCGGATGTCCAGTCTCCCCGGGGAATCCCAAGCTCATCGAATAGTCGCTTGGCCCAAACTGTACCATGTCTACGCCCTCCACTGAGAGGATCTCCTCTAAATTTTCAACAGCACTCTTCTTCTCAATCATCAGCCCTATCACAGCCTCGTCACACATCCTAGGAACATCTGAACCTGAGGCTTTCACGCCCACATAACCAATTCTCCTATCCAACCTGACGCCGCTCTTCCCCTTCGGCTCGGCCCTCACGGCATTTACAGCTTCCTCGGCATCATCTACGCTCCTGATATCTGCGAAGAGAAAGTTCTGTATCCCAGATGCTAACGCCCTACCCGCTAAGTAGGTTCTGGGTTCTTGGTCAAGTTTAATCATAGTTGAGAGATCAACTAATTCAGCGGCTCTGGCATAGTTATCGAGGTCGTGGAGGGTGAAAGGCCCGTACTCGGCTAAAAACTCGACATAGTCGTATACGCCTGTATGTCCAAGAACCTCGATGAGCCCAGGCCAGACCATGGCTGTGCGAGTTCCTAAGGTAGGCTCACCTTTTTCTAAAAGATTTCGAAGTTTATTCATAATATAGACCGACTTAGAATATACCACTGAAAATTAATGTTTTCGCACGTCAATAGCTTGTCAGAAGGTTTTTCCGGGGGCGTGCGCGCAAACAATTCGGGGCGGTTCTAGGGCGGTAGAACACAAAAGAAGCAAGAAAGCACCAACAAAACCATAAAACAAGGCTAAAATACCAAAATCAACACCGCCAGGCGAGGAAATGATAAAAAGATAAGAGTTGGGATAAGGAGGGGAGTTATAAAAAATGATAGAACATGGAAAACGTGCGAATATGAAATTAATATTGTAACCCACGCCATATCTCAAGTGTTTAGTGCGCGCGAGCCACGTTCGAGATCTCCTCTATATCCTCGACCTGGGAAAAGTACCTAAGCACGTTCTCGCCCTTCCGGGTGATCTTGTAGCATCTTCCAAGTTGGTCGGAGCCCTGATCTAATTCTCTCACGAGCCCCTGGGATACAACCGAGATTATTATGTTGTGCATCTGACCCGACGGAATGCCCAGTGCCTCCATCATCTCGTCGGGCGTCTTAACACCATCATTGATCAGCCTTAGGACATCCAAGTACAGCTCTAGCCTGGATCTCCGGGGACTCATGGGTCAGAATGAAAAAATTAACATTAAAATGATTATGAACCATGAATCTACAAACCGCGGCGATACCGATAACTACCAAGTCGGCGTAGTAAACCCATGCCACCCATAGACTTCGGGATCCAGATCGAGCCCCAGTACGGCTTCACATACGACATGATCAGGAACATCGCGAAGGCAGCGGAGTCCCTCGGCTTCGAGTCTCTCTGGGTCTCGGACCACTTCTTCATGACCGACGACTCCTTAGGAACCCAATGCCTCGAGTGCTGGACGGTCCTCTCGGCGCTTGCGCGAGACACCGAGACGTTGAGACTCGGCCCCATGGTCTCGGCGCAAAGCTACCGTAACCCGGCCCTGCTGGCGAACGTCGCTGCCTCCATCGACCACGTGAGTGGTGGCCGCCTTTACTTCGGCATCGGTGCGGGCTGGAAAGAAGTCGAATACGCGGCCTACGGCTACAACTTCCCGAAGCCGGTTGTGAGGATCAGGCAACTCGAGGAGGCAATCGAGATCGCAAAGAGGATGTGGACGCGGGAGAAAGCCACTTTCGAGGGAAGATACTACAAAATAAAAGAAGCGCTCTGCTATCCTCACCCCGTCCAGAGGCCCCACATCCCCATCTGGGTCGGTGGGACCGGCAACCTAACACTGAAGATAGCGGCTAAACTCGCAGACGCAGTCAACTTCGCCTGGACCCAGCCTATCGACTTCTACGATGAGAAACTGCGAGTGTTGAAACGCCACTGCATCAAGACCAATAGGAACTACGACGAGATCAGGAAATCCGCAGGGCTGATGATAACCATGGCCGAAACCGAAGAGGAACTAGAGGTGAAATTGGAGGACCAGAGGAGAAGGAGGGACACCCCCTATATGAGGTACCTCAGTAGGCAGCCCGCTAACTTGAGAGGGACGCCTGAGGCCATCGTGGAGAGGATAGGCGAGTACGTATCTCTGGGCGTCGATCACTTCATTCTCAGGTTCCATTTCGGCGAGGAGCTGGAGTCGATGAAGCTGTTTATGAATAGGGTGAGGAGGCACATCTAAGCCAAAAAGAACTGGAATAGTGGTGGAGAGAAGAGGTCAGCCATCTACCTTCTTCCGATGACTATCCCGGCCGGGTCTATTTCCTCCCGCAGGAGCTTGAGCTCCACCTCGGTTGGTGGCTCCGTCACCGAGACCTCCTCGGGCATCAATAGCTCGAAGCCAGTGTTCTCAACTACATCCTTCACCGCGACCCCAGGGTGCACTGAGATCAGCTTCATCCTCTTTGATTCTTCGTCGAAGCCCATGATGCCGAGCTGGGTTATAACCCTGAACGGTCCAGAGTCATCGGGCAGGCCCACCCTCTCCCTTGCCCCCGGCCCCGTTAGGTAGCCCGGCGTGGTGATGAAGTCCACCTTCTCGACGAAGCGCCTAGTGTCGTGGCGCATCAGGATGATGGTCCTCCGGCATAGAGAGCCAGCGTCGTTGCCTCCTCCACTCCCAGGGAGCCTGACCCTTGGACTGTCGTGGGTGCCTATGACGGTCGTGTTGAGGTTCCCGTACCTGTCTATCTGGGCGCCGCCGAGGAAGGCGTAGTCGACGAAGCCCAGCTGGGCGCAGCTCATAACGTAGTCCATGCTGGCGGCCATAACCGCCTGGTGGAAGGTGCGGCTATCCCCGACACTCACTGGGATGGTGGGTATCCTCGGGCCGATGGCGCCCGCCTCGAAGATTATGAGGAGGTTCGGGGCGTGGAGCCTCTGGGCGAGGGTCGAGGCGATGATGGGCAGGCCCGTCCCCACGATCACCGACTTACCATCCTCGAGCATCCTCCCAGATGCGCACGCCATCAGCTCCGTCGTGTTGTACCCCATGGTCACCGCCTCGCCCAGGGCGCCTCCAAAGGCACCTCTAAGTTCTCAAGCCTCCTCAGGTACACCATCTTCTCCTCGCCGCCGACGAGCTCGATGTACCCCGCGAAGTCGTCTATGGTGTGGACATACTTGTCCATGTACTCCTTCACCCCCTCCTCGGACCTACTCAGCCTTAGCCACTCCGCCATGTGCTCCTCGTCCGAGTAGTAGAGGCCAGGCATGTTACCTGGGTGGGAGGCGTAGGGTACCTTGCACACCGCGTCCACTAGGCAGAAGGGGATGACGGTCCGGTCTGGCTGCCTCCGGATCTCCTCGGGCTCCACGATCCTCTCCGTTGTTATGATCAGCCTCTTAGCGGCCCTGGCGAGCTCCAAGTCCTCGATGATGATGCCGTCGACCTGGGCGTTCCCGTACATGTCGCACCTGTGGACGTGCATGAAGACGAAGTCTGGGTAGCAGGCCGGGAGGAGGCAGAGGGGCTTCCCGGTGAAGGGGTCCTCGACGACCTTCGCCGAGCTGTGCCTCAGGGTGTCTGAGCCCAGCATGACGCGGGTGGGCATGAAGGGGAGGCCCATCGCGGCCGCCTTGAACCTCCACTGGAAGCCGGCGTTGGAGATCTCACCGACCACCTTAACGTCCCCGTTCTCCACCCTCCTCCGCCCTGTGGGGGAAAGCCCCCTGAGCTCGTGGCCGAAGGCGTAGGCGCACTCGACCCTGTCGACAACCCCCCCGCCTATGAGTATGTCGATGTCGTGGACGGCGGTCTTCGCAGCCATCGCCATCCTCCGCCTCCCCTGCCTTATCATCTCGTAGATGGCGGCCATGCTGACACGGATGTGGCCGAAGCCGCCCATGGCGAAGTAGTCGCCGTCCCTCGTGAACCTCCCGACGGCCTCGCTGAGGGGCATCCTCTTGTCCTCGAGGCCACGGCTCTTGTTCTCGGCCATCCAGCTGCGGGCCTCGTCGGGGTCCATCCAGCCGAGGAGTTCCCCCTTCCCTTCCTCGATAACCTTCATTTTCAATCCTCCACAGTGGCTCTCTTCTCTAGCGCGCTCTGCTTTGTGAATAAGTTCATGATAAGCAGGACCAGCCTATCGCGTGAAGGGTTCGAGAACCTGTGAGGGATGTCCTTCGGAATTGTGATTATGCTTCCCTCCCCTGCCTCCCTAATGTATGGGCCGCCGTCGACCCGGGCGGTTCCCTTGATGACGACAGCTACGTGCTCCCTGTTGTGGGTGTGTACAGGCGTGTGGCCACCGGGCTCAATGCGGAAGACGCGGCTTGAGAACCCATCGATGTCCTCCCGCTTCAGCACCACCCATACGCTGTTGACACCGCTGTAGCCCTCCTCTTCCTCGCCGACACCTGGCTCCTCCGAGAGCTTTCTCACCTTTAGACTCACCGAGAGCCACCTTGCAGAATCTTTATTGCAACCATCACATAAGGCTGATCAGTGTTAGCGCTATGAGCCTCAGAATCGGGACCAGCGGATGGAGCTACGACGAGTGGGTCGGCCCCTTCTATGAAAGGAAGAAGGGGATGTTTACCCGCTATGCGAAGGTCTTCGACACCACGGAGGTCAACAGCACCTTCTACAGGTACCCGAGCGCCAGGATGGTGAGGGGCTGGTACAGGACGGCTCCTCCAGGCTTCGTCTTCGCCTTAAAGCTCCCTCAGGTCATCACTCACGACAAATGGCTGAGCCTCAAGGAGGGGGTGGAGGACGACACAGACAGGTTCCTCGAGCTCATCAAGCCGCTGGCGGAGAAGCTGGGACCCATCCTCATCCAGCTCAGGCCCGCCTTCAACTATAGCGACCACGTCGAGAACCTCGAGAGCTACCTGGAGACCCTCCCGGAGAACTACGAGTGGGCAGTCGAGTTCAGGCACAGATCCTGGATGCGAGACGAAACGTACGAGATCCTTGAGAAGCATAATGTCGCCTACACAATCGTCGACGAGCCGCTTCTCCCTCCCGAGATCCACGTCACGGCAGACTTCGCCTACATCCGATGGCACGGCCACGGCACTCGCCCATGGTACAACTACGAGTATTCCCCTGTGGAGCTTGAAACTTGGATACCCAAGGTCGAGGAGACGGGCCGGAGGGCGAGAAAGGTCTACGGATACTTCAACAACCACTTCACGGCCAACGCCGTGAAGAACGCGGTGGAGATGCTCACGATGCTGGACCGGGCCACACCCGAGCAGACTGCCGCCCTGAAGAAGATCGTGGAGCACAGGAAGCAGGCGCAGCGGCCATCAGGCGTACAGACCCTCGACGCCTTCGCTATAGAAGAGGAGGAGCTGAGCGTCGCAGATCACCTTATGAGGTTCACCACGACCTCCAGGCTCTCAAGGGGCGAGAAGATCGACGACGGGGAGCTGACGATTAACGTGAGCTCGGCGGATCGAGTTCAAGCCGAGATAAGGGATTACTTCATTGACATCGACACGGTAAACAGGGCACTTAGGCACGACTGCGACGACTGGCGGAAGGGCGTTGACAGGAAGAGGCTCTGCAAGCACTTGGCGAAGCTCTTCCTCAGCCTCCCTCCTGGGCAGGCAAAGCGCTTTCTCACGGACATGTGGGATAACAGGGAGAGCTGGAAGTTCGAGGCGGTTTAGAGGCCACAATCAGAGGCTGGACTGGTCCATGGCGTCGGGTCGGCTCCCTTTGGAGAGGAGTTTCTACAGAAGGGACCCGGCAATCGTTGCGAGGGACTTGCTCGATAAGATCATGGTCAGGAGGACCGAGTCCAGCATCCTGTCCGGGAAGATCGTGGAGACTGAGGCCTACTACGGGGATCGGGACCCCGCCTCGAGGGCGTACAAGGGCAGAAAGAACTACAATAGACCCATGTTCGGTGAGCCCGGGAGGCTCTTTGTGTACATGGTTCACACTTGGTGGCTCCTGAACATCGTCGCTCACAGGGAGGGGGAGGTGGGGGCCGTCCTCGTCAGGGCGCTGGAGCCGCTAGAGGGAGTTACGAATATGATGGAGAACAGGAGGGTTACGGACATCCAGAACCTTACCAGCGGCCCGGGCAAACTAGCGAGGGCTATGGCCGTGACCAACAAGTTCAACGGGCTGGACATCACAAGGGCGGACAGCGAGATCATCGTTAATCGAGGGACGGTGGAGGACATCGACATTGGGACATCCCAAAGGATCGGAGTAACCGAGGACCTGCCCGAGGAACTGAGGTTCTTCATCAAGGGAAATAGATTCGTATCAAGGTAGGCCTCGGATAATAGGCATTAACGCCCTTCGATCTCCAGGCCCAGCTTCCTGAGGGCGACCTCGATCTTCTTCCTCTGGTAGCCCTTCAAGCCCTTCTCGAGGACGGCCCTCTCGACGCCGTCGACGGTGCGCTCCACCATCTGACCGATGAGGTCGGGGGTAAGGAGATCTAAGGCGTACTTCGCCGCGATATGGCCGAAGGCGTCCTCCCTCTCCATGACCGAGAAGGTTGGGCAGTAGTGACCACCCCCAAAGCCGATGGCCACCGGTGCCTTCCTATCCTCCTCGATCCCCCTCAAGATCGCCTCTGCCAGATACCGTCCTGCTTCCTCGTCCCGCCACTGTCTCTTGCCGCTCCCGAGCTCCGCGAAGAACATCGGCGTCTCGAACTGGGTGGGCGAGTGGTGGGTGGCTTCCAGTGAGACCTCGAAGCCCCTAAGCGGGTCCTCCAGCAGCTCCAGGAAGACATCGCGCATCGGGTTCGCCACCGTCCTCTGAAGCTCCCTTGGCCTCCCCCCGTACATCGCCTTCCCGAAGTTGCCGGTCGGGTGGACGGTGAGGCTGGGCTTGCCGCTTCTCGCCCAGTGGCGTGAGGCGACGACAATGTAGTCGAGGCCGTACGCCTCGGCCATCGCGTCGTAGTCGGCTGGATATGGATCGGGCTCCTTCGGGACCCTGTACCTCTCCTCTGGCACTATGAGGGGCTCTAAGACGATCAGGAATACGCTGTTCCTTCTCAGGATCCCGTGTTTTTCCGTCTCCTCAAAGCCCACCTCCTTGAAAGCCCCCAGAATGTTCACACCGGCGGGGTCGGATTTGGACAAGGTTACGCCGACGTTCCCCATACAGATTCCTCGTTAACCTTCCTTAGGCGTCTCGGATACAAATATTAGTTGGGATGGGAGGAGCCTTTCAAGATCCGGCGTAGTATTTCTCGAGGTCTCCCTTCCAGTTCTCGAATTCGTGCTCCGGGAGCCTCCTAACCCGATGCAGCGGCTTCGCAACCACCTCCCTGACCTCGAATTCCTTGAAGAAGTTCATGCTGTATGCCGTCCTCACCACTAGGGCCGTGTCAAGGCCCTTGAAGGTGCCAGCGCACGCCACTTTATCCTCACCCTCCCCGACTTCACCGGCGTCCGTCGCCATGATCGCAGCCTCTATGGCGATCTTCGCGCCAGCACCGAATACCTCAAGGGTCTTGTCAATTATACCCTCTGGGGTGGGGAAGTTCCAGCCGATGGACCTAGTCGGCGGCGCGAACGGTCTCGTCCCTTGGACTACACTCACGCCGCTTTCAAGCAGCCTTGCCAAGATGTTGGAGTACTCGTCGCGTTTCAACCCTATCGGGATCTTCCCCTTGGGCCCCCACGTGGTCGCGGGATAGTGGGTAACTACAACCAGTTTGATTGAACTGTCCTGAAACATTTCCAAGGCCCTCACTGCGCTCCTACCGGTCTCAGAGGCTACCACAACGATGCTTGGACCCCCTTCTTCGCATCTCCTCCTGACGGCACGGAGCAGCTTCTCAGTGTATACTTCCCCGCAGTACCTTAAGTCCAGGACGCTCCTCTCGACGTCGGCCATACGAAACGCCACACGAATTTAAGGTATAAAGAGTGTTTAATTAAAAGTAATTCAAGAAAACCGCTCCAAAGGCCAAATTTTCTGGCGGCTAACGGAGGTTGAACCATTATTTTTATACATAGTCGTTAGGTTCGGATACGGGAAGAAGTCGTCGGTGTCCGGTATGGGGAGGATAGGTAAGGGGACGAAGTGCTCCGTAGCCAACTGCGACGAGGATGCGGTGAGGTCCATCTCCGGGCCGAAGGTGAAGGCCGCGGGCCTGGATGTGGAGGGCAGGCGGGCCTACCTTTGCAGGGAGCACTACAAGCACTACAAGAAAGGGAGTAAAAAGGATAAGAGGATAGAAAGGTGGCGCCATGGCGTCGCCTAGCCGACGAATTTAGGCCGCCTCTGGACGCTCATCGGCATGGGCAAAGGCCGGTAGGGTCTGCCTTTGACTTTTTTCTTGATCTCGGCTGCAAGTTCCCTTACCGACATCTGGTGTATCTTGCCATCCTCTCTGACCCTGACAGGCACCTTCTCTGTGCCCACTTCCCTCTCGCCGAGGACGACGATGTACGGGATCCACTCCCTCTCGGCGTCCCTGATCTTCTTCTGGACTGTCTCCGTCCTGTCGTCAAAGTCGGCTCTTATCCTGCTCCTTATCATCCTCTTGGCGTAGTCCTGCGCCAGAGCGACGTGGTCCTCGGAGACCGGTATCATCCTCACCTGGGTCGGCGCAAGCCAAAGGGGGAGCATCGGCCTCATCCCACTCTGCATCTCCATGTGGGCCTTCTCTAGGAGAGCATAGATATCCCTCTCTATGGCGCCGCTCGGGCTGCAGTGAAGGATAATGGGGTGCTTCTCGTGGCCGTCCTCGTCCATGAAGGTTATGCCGTACCTCTCCCCGTTCTCGACGTCGAACTGGTCGGTCGCCAGAGCCGACGCCTTCTCGAGGGCGTCGATGAAGTTGACGTCGTACTTGAGGATGAAGTAAGCGAACCTCTCCTTCCATAGCTCCAGCAGCACCGGTTTCCCGAACCTCCTGACGAAGGACCTGACAAACTTCCTATTCTCCTTCCAGAAGTCCTCGGTCATCCTGAGGCCCATCTCGAGTTTGTTTACGTCGAAGCCGATGCCGGTCAAGGTGTCCTCGACGAGTTTGTACCTGCGCAGGAACTCCTTCTTCGCCTGGGGGAGGTCTCTGCACATGGCGTGGACGTCGGGCATAGTGAACGCCCTGAGCCTCCTGAGGCCTGCGAGCTCCCCCCGCTGCTCCCGCCTGAAGCTGTACCTAGTAAGCTCATAGATCCGTAGTGGAAGGTCGCGATAGCTGATGGTGGCGTCGTGGGCCATGAGGAACTGGCCGAAGCACGCTGCGAACCTGAGGAAGTACCGGTCGTCGTCGTGCTCGATCGTGTACTGCCGCGCCGGGAACCTGTGGAGGTACTTCTCGAGAGTGGGGTGCTTCATGTCGTACATGATGGGCGTCTCGACCTCCATGCCTCCGTAGTCGAGAACCATCTCTGTGACGTACTCCTCCAGCAGAGCCTTGATCATCCTACCCTTAGGGTAGTACCTGAAGTTCCCCGGATCAGAGGCCGACTCGTAGTCGACTAGCTCGAGGCCCCTCATCAGGTTGACGTGTGGCGGCTCCTGGGTGACTGTCCTGTCCTTCTCGACCTCGTATCCCGAGTAGATCCTCAAGTTCTCGCGCCCCCTGAAGTCGAACTCGTCCAGTGGCACGAGCCTCCCTTCTAGGTCGAGGATGTACCACATCGACCTGAGCCTCTCCTCGGCCTTCAGGGCCTCGGAGACGACCTCCTCCTTCTTCTCACTCATCTCGTATCACCTGTTCTCTTTGTCGCTTAGAAACGGTGGTTCCGCCTGAGAGTACACCTAGGTCCGGCTGCCACATGTACGGCAACCGAGAACGGAGAGGATTATCTGAGAGTACTCTATTAGAGGCCTTTCGGCCTAGACTGTTTGGCGGGCGATCACCGCTAAACCTCTCCTGAACCCTCTGAGAGCCTCCCCCTTTTAACCTTTATGTATCGGCATGCTTGGGAGCCAACCTCGCCTCTTCCACCAAGTAGGCCCCTCTCACACCGTCCCAATCGCTCCTCGCCCTCACCACATCCAGCCTACTTCTGAACCAGGGAGCGTCCAAGACGAGGGTCTCCATCTCCCCTCCCTCGCCGCAGACGTTTACTCCGTAACGCCTGTTTAGGGCTCGCAGCTCGGTAACGGCTTCCTCGTCCAGAGTCCTGCCGAGCCACCCCTCATCGAGGCCTAGGGCAGCAACGGCGGTCACCAGTATCACCATCCCATCCGACAGCATCTCGCTGAGCAGCTCGTAGCCATCCATCCCCCAGAGAGGGGCGACGTGCTCTAGGCCCAACTCATCGCAGACGCGATCGAGCCGGCTCCTCTGATAGTTGGAGGCGATGGCCCCTGATACTAGGCCATCCATGTCCAGGCCGCTCAGGACC
>JABAOH010004739.1_pt2 | contig 29168 bp, 27 predicted proteins | sample 7062181 | NCBI WGS metagenome assembly JABAOH01 (sample SAMN14538630, study PRJNA623070) | marine sediment metagenome | biome: marine biome [ENVO:00000428]; feature: marine pelagic biome [ENVO:01000023]; material: deep marine sediment [ENVO:00002113]; isolation source: pool of 5 deep marine...
AAAGATTTGGGGTCCTTCTTAACAGCCTTCTTAAAATTGTTCCTTGCCCAAGGAATATTTCCCTTGAGGAGGCCGTCGCGCCCCAGATGGATGTAATATTTACTCAGAAATGAGGAGCGGCGCACATAGATCTGATCAGTGAAGGATAGGAAATAAATGGAATGGCAGAAAAAGTAGAGGATAAAGGCAATCGGTATCCATTTTAGAATGGATTTCTTAAAAAATAAATCTGTAAATAGATCTGAAACCAAAACAATGGCTGGGATAAAGCTGATTGAGGCCCAATAGAAGCTGAAATTCTTGAAGAGCCCGGATGACGCTAAAAACGTGAAAAATAGAAATATAAAAAGGAAGGCCGTTTGCATCAGTTTTATAAATTCATCTTTTCTCTTCTTGAATGAATAGATGACCGCGACAAAGCAGAGAACACCCAAAACCCAATGCATTGGAGGATATTCAATGGGCCATACAGCGTTCCGTCCTAATCCTCCTACAAAAGATAGGATATCTTTGGCAAACATGAGAAAGAGTTCTCCGATATAGAGGCTTATGGAAAGCAGGCTGACTCCTTGAAATTTGGCGGCTTTAATCAAATGGAGCTTCATATCGGGATTTGGAGCTGTAAGATTCCAGTAGACATCAGGAGCAATGAGCAATAAGAAAGCCAGTATGGCAACATAGGTTTGCCATTTTTTTAACCACTTGAACAGTCTTTTGGTTATTAACAGAAAAATGAAGAATATCATGAGCAATAGAGAGGCGCTCTCTTCGCATAGATAAGCCATCCCGACGCTTATTCCTGTGAAAACAATAAATTTGTCGTTATTTTGCTTGATGGCTTTCCAGAATAATAATAACGAAAGGCTTACAAAAAATAATAGAGAACCAATTTGAATGATAGTCCTTGAGAAATGTATGTGATACTGACTGAAGGCTATCAGGAAAGCCGCAAAGACAGCTTGAGATTTTCCTAGTCCGCTTTTTACAAGGTAGAAGATAATCACTATTGTTGCAGAACATAAGATCACATGAAGAAGGCGGAAGCTGAGACGTGTTGCAATTTCTGTGGGCAAGAAGGCAAGCCAGCTCTTATTGAAAAGCAGAGTGCTAAACTTAATCAGATAGGCTTCAAAATAAGGATGATGGTCTCCATGGTAGACCAAATTGAAATTTTTGGGAGAAAAAGAGATCCGGTTGGCAACCTCTACCCAAGCACCTTCATCGAAAACTAAGTAGACGAGGAGACTTCCTGCAAGTCTTAGCAAAAGGCCGATGCAAAAGATAGCTAAGAGCGTATATTTGTCATTTGAAAATCTTTTCATGATTGGAGATAGCATCTGATTCCTAAGGGTACTGCTGTATTAGAAGTCCGGAAAAATATATTGTCCTAGAAATATTCTCTATTCTCTCCATCTCTTATCCATTAATGTCTACCAGCCTTCTTTTATCCTAGAGGTCAAAAGTCTGAATCAGATACAGAGAATGGGAGTTGGATTGCCAAGATGGGCGGAGGGTTGGATATGGATTTTGTCTATAGGAGTTCATTTTTGCCCTTTTTCTTGAGCCTTTCTACAAGATCTTTTACTTTCTGGTCTTCACGCTTTGAACAAAGAAGAAGGGCATCTTCCGTCTCGACCACGATCAGGTCTTTGACGCCTATGAGGGCAGTGAGTTTTTGGGGATTATAAAGGAGACAATTCTGAGAATCTAAAACAATATTTTCTCCCCTCAGCGCGTTCCCTTTCTTGTCTTGCGGCCATATATCAGCCAGAGTAGACCAAGCCCCAACATCTGACCATCCGAAGTTTCCCTCGGTCATCAAAACCCCCTCTGCTTTTTCCATCAAGGCGTAATCTATGGAAATAGAGGGGATCTCTTCAAAGATGGAATCAATCTGGGCCTTGTCATTATTTTTTAGGGCAGCAAGGGTTTTTTCCCAATGAACAAACATAGAGGGAGCATACTCTCTGAGTTTTTGAGCGAAGACGGAAACCTGCCAGAGGAACATTCCTGAGTTCCAGAAGTAATTCCCCTGGCTTAGAAAAGACTTGGCGGTCTCCAAATCAGGTTTTTCTCTGAATTGCTGAACAGCATAAAAGCTTTCACCAGATATTGGAATTGGATTCTCTTTTGAAAATTGAATATATCCATATCCGGTGGCTGGGTGGTCAGGGCGGATGCCAAAAGTGATCAGCTTGCCTTCCCTTGAGGCGGCAAATGCGCCCGCCTTGAGTTTTTTTAAGAAAAGGGGTGCTTCTTTGATGAGGTGATCGGCAGGAAGAGCGGCCACCACCGCCTCAGGATTTTGAAGAGAGATGAAGGCCGTGGCCAATATCAGGGATGGAGCCGTGTTTTTTCCTCGGGGCTCAATAAGAAGGTTCTCTTCAGGGATTTGGGGGAGGAGTCGGCGGATGCTTTGAGTCTGCTCGCGATTGGCGATGGTATAGATTTTAGAATAAGGGACAAGAGGGCTCAGTCTTTGGACAGTCTCCTCGATCATTGTTTTATCGCTTATAATCGGGAGAAACTGCTTGGGTCTGTTTCCACGGCTTAAGGGCCAAAATCTTGCGCCTACCCCTCCGGCCATGATCACCACTCGAAAATCCATTATTTCCTCACTTTAATGACGATAAATCTATATCTGAATATTAAAAAAAACGAACATCGCTTGAATTATTCCATAGAAGATGGTCTCAAGGATAAGAGTTTGCTAACCTTTTGATAACCATTTCAACGGTTTTTTCTACTTCTTTTTTGATGGCTTCAAGCTCTTCTTTTGTGTCGGCTTCAAATCGCAAGACCAGGATTTCCTGGGTGTTGGAGGCCCTGACCAAGGCCCAGCCATGGGGATAGATAGCCCTGACGCCGTCGATGTCGATGATGGGATATTTTTGGGAAAGTTCTTTTTTAACCTCTTCCACGATTTTGAATTTGACTTCATCAGATGCATAGACTCTGATTTCAGGAGTGTGGTATGTCTGGGGAAGGTCAGAGAGCATCTGAGAGAGTTTTTTATCGGATCGAGAAAGAATCTCGAGAAGCCGTGCCGAGGAATAGATGGCGTCATCAAAACCAAAATACCTGTCAGCAAAGAATATGTGGCCGCTCATTTCTCCAGCTAAAAGGGCATTTTCCTGCTTAATTTTTTTCTTGATCAGAGAATGACCTGTTTTCCACATGATCGGATGGCCTCCCAGATTTTTGACCTCATCATAGAGGAGCTTAGAAGCCTTAACCTCTGATATGACAGATGCCCCAGGGTTAGAAGGAAGAATATCTCTGGAAAAGATGATCATCAGTTGATCTCCCCAGATGATATTTCCTATATCGTCTATCACTCCTATCCTGTCGCCGTCTCCATCATAGGCTATGCCAAGATCTGCTTCTGTTTCACTTACTTTTTGTTGGAGATCTTCGAGTGCCTCAGGGAGAGTCGGGTCAGGATGGTGGTTGGGGAAGCGTCCATCCATTTCACAGTAGAGTTCTAGCACTTCACATCCTAACCTCTTAAAGATGGGAGAAGCCACGACCCCTGCTGTTCCGTTTCCTGCATCTATGACAACTTTCAATTTTTTTTCAAGATGAATGTCTTTGAGGATGTAATCTTGATATTCAGGGATGATGTTGTAAGACTCTTTTATTTGGCTTTCTTCTTTAATGAAATTTTTATTCTTGATGATGATGTATATATCTTGAATGGATTGCCCATATAGAGTTTCCGCTCCGACCATGATTTTAAATCCGTTGTATTCAGGAGGATTATGTGAGCCGGTGATGATAACACCACCCTCCTTTCCCTTGTAATACATGGTGAAATAGAGGAGAGGAGTGGGGATGATCCCTAAATCCACCACCTCACATCCAGTGGAAAGAAGGCCCTTGATGAGAGCTTCAGCGTAAACCGGAGAGCTAAGGCGGCAGTCTCTGCCGAGAGCCACTTCTCTTTTTTTATTCTGACGAAAATAGGTGCCGATCCCTTTGCCCAGAAATTCCACTGTCTCTGGAGTCAGATCTTTGTCGACGATTCCTCTTATATCATATTGTCTAAAGATTTCAGGCTTTATATCCACTTTCTCCCTCCATCTTACCAAGCCTATCTGGGGAGCAGGCCCTGCCCTCTCGTTCTTTTTATAAGAGCGATGATCGAAATTACTTGATTAAGTTAATCTAGCATTTATTTTGTACTTTTACGGATTATCTTTATGTTTTCCCTTGGCTAAATCTTGAAGCTGGCTAAGATCGTTGAATTTAACTTCAATCATTTTCCATTTGTCTTGAGCTTCAATGACAAATTCGATGAACTCGCGCACAGCCCCTTTCCCTCCAGGTTTAGAGCTGATAAAGTGGCTGTGTTTTTTCACCTCAGGATGAGCATCAGCCACAGAAGCAGCCAATCCCACTGATTTTAAGACCTCTAAATCACCCAAATCGTCCCCTATGTAGGCGACTTGGTCGGCCGATAGATTGTTCTTTTTTAAGATTCTGTTTAAAATCTTTTTCTTGTCTATGATTCCTTGATAGACTTCAGAGATTTTAAGTTTTTCGGCTCTTTTTTCCAGGGATTTTGACGTTTTTCCGGTGATAATTCCTGTTTGCAGGCCTGCCAGATGAGCCAATAGGATACCCGTGCCGTCTTTAACATTATAGCTCTTGAGCTCTTCTCCATCAGGGAACACAATAAGAGTACCGTCGGTTAGGGTGCCGTCGACATCCATGAGGATCATTTTTATCTTTCGGGCTCTTTCTTTTTCGTTCATCAGAACATCTCTGTCCGCCACAGGTCATGAAGGTGGATGATCCCATCGATCTTTCCATTTTTATTCTTAATGATGAGAGAGGTGATTTTGTTCTCTTCCATAAGGTTTAAGGCTTTTGTGGCCAAATCATCCTTATCGATTGTGATCGGATCAGGAGTCATACAATCGCTAGCTTTTTTATGAAGGAATTGGTTCCCATATTTTTTGATTTTCCTCCTTAAATCACCGTCGGTTATGATCCCAACAAGTGTTTTCTCTTCATTGATGACACAGGTCATTCCTAATTTTTTCTTGCTCATCTCCTCAAGCACGTCTTTCATGGGCGCATGCAAAGATACGACTGGAATTCGTCCCCCTCTGTGCATCAGCGACTTAATCTTAAGCAACTTTTTTCCCGCCTCTCCTTTAGGGTGATAAAAGACAAAATCCTTCTCCCCGAAGCCTTTCTTCTTCATCAAAGCAATGGCTATCGCGTCTCCCAAGGCAAGAGCTGTTGTTGAGCTTGCTGAAGGGATCAATCCATTAGGGCCTGCTTCCTTTTCCACTTTGGCTTCAAGCACAATATCGCTGTGTTTAGCTAATCTTGAGTTTTTATTCCCTGTGATGGAGATAAGCGCCACTCCGATTCTGTGGATGAAGTCGAGAAGATCTACGATCTCCCGCGTTTCACCGCTATAAGAAATGGCCAAGAGGACATCTTCTTGGAGAATCATTCCCAAGTCTCCATGTCCTGCTTCGGCGGGGTGGATAAAGATGGCTGGTGTCCCGCAACTGTTTAGGGTGGCCGCAATTTTCCGTCCGATAAGACCAGATTTTCCCATGCCAGTCACGATCACCCGGGATTTGTTTCGGAAAATCAGGTCAACGGCGTTAGAAAAGTTCTCATCTAGGTTGGAGGCTAAAGTCTTGACCGCTTTGGCCTCAATATTTAAAACGTTTTTCCCGATTCGAAGGGTATCCTCTTTTTTCATGGCTCTTTATTATACCTTAAAGGGAAAAGTTATTCTCCTCGCAGCATTTTTTCATCCGGACGAGAGTGGCGAGCAGTCTATTCAATTTATTTATTTTCAGAGAGTTGTATTTATCTGATAGGGATTGATCCGGACGATCGTGGACTTCAAGAAAAAGCCCGTCCGCTCCTACGCTGATCCCCGCTTGTGCCATATAAGGGATAAATTCAGCTTCTCCGCCTGAGGAAGTGCCTTCTCCTCCGGGTCTTTGAATGCTATGAGAAGCATCAATGACCACGGGATATCCCCATTTCTTCATGATAGGAATCGATCTGATGTCAAAAACTAAGTTGTTGTATCCGAAAAAAGTTCCTCTTTCGGTGAGAATAATCCTTTCATTCCCTTGGCTGAGGACTTTTTCCACGGCGTTTTTCATCTCATAAGGAGATGAGAATTGTCCTTTCTTAATGTTAATCGGCTTTTTTGTCTTAGCGACCTCTACGATCAAATCAGTCTGCCGGCTGAGAAAGGCAGGGATTTGGATCACATCTAAGACTTGGGCGGCTTTTGAGACTTGCCATGTCTCATGAACGTCGGAGAGGACCGGGATGGACAGTTGATTCTTGATGTGAAGCAAGATTTCCAGTCCTTTCTCTAAACCTGGGCCTCGGTAAGATTTAATCGAGGAACGGTTGGCTTTATCGAATGAAGATTTAAAAATAAAGGGAATCTGAAGATCTTCACAGACTTTTTTTATTTCCTCTGCTATCAAAAGGGCGTGAGCCTGATTTTCGATCACACAGGGACCCGCGATCAGGAAGAGAGGATGAGTGCCTCCGATCTTAATTTTGTGGCTTATTTTTATTTCTTTTGTGACGATAGGCATAGCTTGCTCCGATAAAAGCTTTGAATAGAGGATGAGGCTCCAGGGGTCTGGATTTGAATTCGGGATGGAACTGGCAACCCAGATACCAGGGGTGATTCTTGATCTCTATGATTNNGTAGATTTTTCCCTGAAATGACAAGTCCAGCTTTTTTTAGCCTTTCTTCATAATCAGGATTAAATTCGTAACGATGACGGTGCCGCTCTTTGATGTTCATTTTTCCGTATGCTTTTTGGGCAAATGATCCTTTTTGGAGGCGGCATGGGAACTGCCCCAGTCTCATCGTGCCCCCGAGCTTCTGGACCTCTTTTAGTTCCCTCCATTTGAAGAAAATTTTATATGGAGTTTTGGCGTCAAATTCTGTGCTGTTGGCTCCGGGCAAATGAGCTATGTTTCTGGCAAACTCAACCGTGGCGCATTGCATACCCAAACAGATTCCGAAAAATGGGATTTTTTTCTCTCGAGCAATAGTGACGGCTTTTATTTTGCCCTCTATTCCTCTGACACCGAAACCTCCAGGGACAAGAATCCCGTCGACTGCTCCTAATAAGTCTTTTGTTTTTTTCTTTTCCAAATCTTCGGCTTCTATCCAGGCGATATTGAGGCTAAGTTGATGAGCGGTTGCGGCATGAATGAGCGCTTGTGTCAAGCTTAAGTAAGAGTCATGAAGCCCAGCGTACTTCCCCACCAAGCCAATCTTGACTTCATCCCGTGGCTTTTTCATCCTTTCCACCACCGCTTTCCAGCGCTCGAGGCGACGCCTTTTAGAAGGAAGCCCCAGTTGCTGGAGGATGATTCTGTCCAGTCCTTCTTGGGCAAAAATAAGGGGAATTTCGTAGATGTTGTCGACATCTTTGGCTGTTATGACTGCTTCTAAAGGAACGTTTGTAAAGAGAGAAATCTTGGCCTTGATCGCCTCACTAAGAAATCTGTCAGTACGGCAGAGGATGATATCAGGCTGGATTCCTATGGCCCGCAATTCGCGAACACTGTGTTGAGTGGGTTTTGTTTTGAGTTCTCCGGATGTTTTGATATAGGGGACCAAAGTCAAATGGATAAAAAGGGTATTTGCCCTTCCTAAATTAAGCCTCATCTGTCGAGTCGCCTCAAGAAAGGGCAGGCTCTCTATATCGCCTACAGTCCCTCCGATTTCGACGATGACAATGTTATTCTTATCAGCAACAGAATAAAAAGCGGCCTTTATTTCATCTGTAACATGAGGGATGACCTGAACCGTCTTACCGAGGAACTCACCCATCCGTTCTTTACGGAGAATTTTTTCATAGATTTTGCCAGCAGTCCAGTTGTTGGCCTTTGTCGTGTTCGTAGATGTGAATCGTTCATAATGCCCCAAATCGAGGTCTGTCTCAGCTCCATCATCCGTCACATAGACTTCTCCATGTTGAAAAGGATTCATCGTGCCAGGGTCTACGTTGAGGTAGGGATCGAATTTTTGGAGGGTTATCTTGTAGCCGTGGCTCTCCAGAAGTCTTCCCATCGAGGCTGCGGCGATTCCCTTTCCTAGGGCAGAAAGGACTCCTCCAGTGATGAAGATGAATTTACTCATTTTTGCTTTTTTTCAGGTAGTTTTCCACCTCGATTATATCTTGAGGAGAGTCCACGCTCAAAGTCACAAATGGAGATTCTATGATTTTAATCCTGTATCCGTTCTCCAATGCCCTGAGTTGTTCTAATTTTTCCGTTTTTTCCAACCGCGAGGGCTTTATGCGGATAAATTCCATCAGGAAGTCTTTTTGATATCCATAAATTCCGATGTGCTGAAGAAAGTAGTCGTCAGGATTAAAAGGAAGAGGTGAGCGGGAAAAGTACAGAGCGAATCCCTCGTGGTCGACAACCACTTTGACGGTGTCTTTCTCATCAATAAGATCGCAGTCTTTCACTTTCGTGGCTAGCGTAGCCATGGGAATTGATTCATCCTGAAGGGCAGAAACCAGAGCATCAATCATCTTTCCTCTGATTATGGGCTCGTCACCCTGGATGTTGATCACAATCGAGGTGTTGAGCTTATCGGCAATTTCGGCCACTCTTTCGGTGCCTGAGTTGTGCTGAGGGGAGGTCATCGAGACTTCTGCACCGAAAGCTTCGCAGGTCTTGAAGATCCTTTCGTCATCAGTAGCTATGATAAGGCGGGAAAGAGATTTTGCGGTTTTGGCTCTCTCATAGACTCGTTGGATCATCGGCGTTCCCTGGATGAGAGCCAGTGGTTTGCCCGGGAATCGATGAGAATGATAGCGAGCCGGGATAACGCCCGTGGCTTTTTTCAAGGTTTGATTCCTTGCTGAGTGTCTTTCTGGGGTAAAATCGGGGGAGCCTTATCTGTAGTCTGACAGGTGGCTTCGAGATAAGCGCCTTCTTCCACGACTAGCTTGGGAGTAATGATTGTGCCGATGATACGGCCGGTGGAATTTATTTCGATTTTTTCGGCGGCCTGGATGTGACCTTTAATTTCTCCGTTAACAATCATATAGCCAGCTTTTATATCTGCTTCCACCTTCCCATTTTCTCCCACGATGAGAACCGAGTCGGAATCAATTTTTCCTTTGAAGCGCCCGTCTATACGAAAAGAGCCCTTGAATTTCAAATCCCCTTTGAATTCTGTTTCTTTGTCGAAAAATCCTGTGATTTTATTGTCGTCAATCTCTTTTTTCTTGTCTTTCATCTACTTTCTCCTTTGATTTTTTCATAAATTCTATTCAAATCCTCCATTGAGTAATAGTAAACTTTGACCACGCCTTTCTGGTTACTTCCAGAAATAGAAACTTTTGTTCCCAGGATTTTCAGGAGTTCTTCTTGAAGTGCCATCAAATCGGGATCATGAATGGGCTTTTTTGGAGCAGAAGGTCTATGTTTGAGCTTGTGAATCATGTTCTCCAGATCTCGAACAGACAGATTTTTTTGGATGATCAGTCGGGACAGGGAAATTTTGAGTTCCTTGCTGTCAACAGAGAGTAAAGCTCTGGCGTGCCCCATCGAGATTTTGCCATCGGCTAAATCGTCCTGTAATTCTTTGGGAAGTTTAAGGAGACGCAGATAATTGGTCACAGAGGTTCTATCTTTGGAGACGAGTTGAGCCACATCTTGTTGAGAATAGCTGAAATCTAGGATTAATTTTTGATAGGCTAGAGCGATTTCTAACGGATTGAGATCTTCACGATGGAGGTTTTCAATCAGGGAAGCCTCAAGTTGTTTCTCTTTGGGCATGGTCCGGATAAGGACAGGAATTTTTTTTAGACCCATTTTTTGGGCGGCACGCCATCTTCTTTCACCGATGATGATCCTATAATGATCTTCTTCAGGGACAACCACAATAGGTTGGAGGACACCAGATTCTTTGATAGAAAGAGCCAGTTCATCGATTGATTCCGAGCTAAACTTCAATCTTGGTTGGAAAGGATTTGGTCGGAGCTGGTCGATATCTAAATCTGCATACCTATCTTCCTTCAAAATCCCGTATTCTTCGGGAATGAAGGCTTTTAATCCCTTTCCCAAAGCTTTCTTTTTCATTTCTTTAATATCTCCTGGGCTAACTTCAAATAGGCTTCAGCCCCTTTTGATCTCATTTCATAAAGAAAGATGGGCTTTCCAAAACTTGGTGCCTCGGCAAGTCTTACAGTGCGCGGAATCACAATTTCATAGATGATGCCTTTTAAAGAATTTCTGACTTCTTCAGCCACTTGCTTGGAGAGGTTAGTCCGTTCATCATACATAGTCAAGAGAATTCCTTCTAGTCTTAGAGATGGATTCAAATAGGTGCGGACTTCATCCAGGATACGGAGGAGCTCTGGAATGCCTTGCATACAGAAAAATTCACATTGGATGGGAACGAGTACCGAATCGGCAGCTGTTAAAGCGTTGATGGTCAAAAATCCCAGAGAAGGAGGACAGTCGATGAAAATGAAATGGAAAAACTTTTTAATTTCATCTAAGGCCCATTTGAGTCTTTTCTCTCGGGAATCCTGGGAAAAGAGCTCTGCCTCAACTCCGGCTAATTCAGGGGAAGAAGGACATATATAGAGGTTATCGAGCCCGGTCGGTTGAACGTAATCCATCATGTATTGCCCATTCATAAGGGCGGGGTATATTCCCTTATTTTCCTTTTTGGCTTTTCCAAGGCCTGTGCTGGCCATTCCTTGCGGATCGAAATCTATGATCAAAGCTCTTCTGTTTTTGAGCGCTAAAGAGGCCGCCAGGTTGATGGCTGTTGTTGTCTTACCCACTCCTCCCTTTTGATTGGCGACAGCTATGGTTTTATTCATTTCTGCCTAATGTTTCACGTGGAACATTTTTTCTTCTTTGTATGTTCAGGTAGATATTAAGATTGATTATGGCCGCAGGGGTCATACCTGGTATTTTCTTGGCATCTCCTATGGTAGGAGGACGGAATTTTTCTAATTTTTCTCTCACTTCTCGCGTAAGGCCTGGAATACTCTCGAAATCCAAGGACTCCGGGATTTTTTCCTGATCCATTTTTCTTATGCGAGCGATTTCTTTTTCTTGTTTTTTTAGGTAGCCTTCGTATTTCACTTCAGATTCGATGTGACGGATTTCTTCATCTGATAAATGGAATTGAGGTTTTTTATATTCTAGCACATTATCTAATCGGACTTCAGGTTTTTTCAGATAATCTTTCAGAGAAATTCCTTCCTGGCTTGGCGTTTTGATTCTTTCTTTTCCGAGAAAAATCATGATTTTTCTTATTTTTTCTTGCTTTCTAAGAAAAGCCTCATATTCTTTTTCTCTGATCAAGCCATATTTGTATCCATATTTAATCAATCTTTTATCGGCGTTGTCAATGCGGAGAAGAATCCTGTATTCGGCCCGGGATGTGAACAGGCGGTAAGGCTCTTCAACCCCCTTGGATATGAGATCATCGATGAGGACGCCTATATAGGCCTCATCCCTGCGGAGGATAAAAGATTTTAGCTTCTTTATTTTTAAGGCGGCATTTATTCCCGCTATCAGGCCTTGGGCTGCGGCCTCTTCATAGCCCGATGTCCCATTGATCTGGCCGGCAAGGTACAAATTTTTAATGTTTCTCGTCTCTAAGGTCGGATGAAGTTGGGTGGGGAAAACGGCGTCATACTCTATGCCGTAGGCAGGCCTCAGTATTTTAGCTTGGTCCAATCCAGGAATAGTCTTTAGGATTTCTTTTTGCACTTCAAAAGGAAGACTGGAAGATAGGCCATTGACATATATTTCTGCGGTCTCGACTCCTTCAGGTTCAAGAAAAAATTGATGCCTGGAGTGATCGGGAAATTTGACAACTTTATCCTCGATGGAAGGGCAGTAACGTATGCCCACTCCCGTAATTTTACCACTGTAAAGAGGGGACCGATCGAGATTTTTTCTGATGATTTTATGAGTTTTAGAATTTGTGTAGCCAATGTGACAGACGATTTTATTCACGAGTTTTTTCTGAGTCCTGAATGAGAAAGGAACAGGCTTATTATCACCGGGTTGGGGTGTAAATCTCTTCCAGTCGATCGTTTGCTGGTGGAGCCTCATCGGTGTTCCGGTCTTGAGGCGAAATATTTTAAAACCGAGCTTCTTTAAGTCCTCGCCTAATTCGTGCGCAGGAGGTTCGTTAGCCCTCCCAGCGGAATAGCTTTGAAGGCCGATGTGAATCAGGCCATTTAAGAATGTGCCAGGAGTGAGAATCACCGCCTTACCCATTAATCGATTCCCATCCAAAGTCTCGACTCCTATAGCCTTGTTGCCTTTGACAAGAACTTCTGTGACTATGCCTTGAAAAAGTGTCAGGTCAGGAACTCTTTCCAGCCAATTTTTCATGGTCAGCCTGTAGAGACTCTTATCAGATTGAGCCCTTGGAGCTTGGACCGCTCCCCCTCGACTTCGATTCAATAAACGGAATTGGATTCCTGTCTCATCAGCCAGAAGACCCATCAGACCGCCCAAAGCGTCTATTTCCCGGACTAGATGTCCTTTGGCCAGGCCGCCTATGGCCGGATTGCACGACATCTGGGCGATCGTTTCCAGGTGGATGGTGACTAGGCATGTCTCTAGCCCCATACGGCTTGCCGCATGGGCGGCTTCGCAGCCAGCATGACCTGCCCCGACAACTATAACATCATATTTATCGCCGTCGTGCATCGTTGATCCTATTTGCCGACGCAAAATCGATTGAATATTTCCTCCATGATATCGTCAGATTTGATTTCACCTGTGAGCTGTCCGATTAAAGGGATGGTCTTTCTGATTTCTTCGGCATAGAAGTCTTCAGAATATCCTTCTTTGAGAAGGCGACGTCCCTTGATCAGGCAATCAAGGATTTTTTCTAGAGTAAGCTTCTGACGAAGATGAAGAATGATCTCTTCACTGTGATTATCATCTGGAACAAAAATCTCATGAATGATCTCTTTTAGCTTCCCCAGGTTTGTTCCTTTTAAGGCCGAGATGTCCAAAGATGGGAGACTTTTGCCCATGCTTTTTATTTTTTCTTTCTGCATCCTAGGGGATAGATCCATTTTGTTAAACAGCAAAATGAGCTTCTTGCTTTTCTTATGCTTTTTCAGGAGTTTTAGATCTTCTTGAGTCTCTTTCCGAGAAGAATCAAAGAGAAGAAGCACTCCGTCAGCCTCAGAGATGAGTTTCTTCCCTCTTTTTATTCCTTCTTTCTCGACGGGATGGGACGGGGTGGCCATCCCAGCCATATCGATCAGGGTGAATAGGGAATCTTCGATTTTTATGCTTTCCGAAAGATAATCTCTGGTCGTTCCAGGGTAAGGAGTGACGATAGCCCTTTCTTTTTCCAAGAGAGAATTAAACAAGGTCGATTTTCCGACGTTCGGCCTCCCTGTAATGGCTAATGTAAGTCCTTCGCTAAGGGCTTTCCCTAGGTGATAGCTCTCGATGAGCTGCTTTAGGCTGTCAATTGAACGGTCGATTGTTTTCAATATCATTTTTGCTGAAATATGCAGTCCCTCATCAGGAAATTCGATGCTGGCCTCGATTTGAGAGAGAAGATGAATGATATTTTTCCTGAGAGATGTGATTTTACGAGAGAGACTCCCTTCAAGCTGTTTAAATGATATCTTGGCTTGCCTAAGAGAAGAGGCTTGAACGAGATCATTGACAGCTTCTGCCTGAAGAAGATCTATCCTTCCGCTGAGATAAGCGCGAAGAGTGAATTCGCCTGGACTAGCGTGGCGTGCTCCAGCTTTTACACCCAATCGGATGACCTCTTCCAGGATTATTGGACTTCCATGACAGCTAATTTCCACCACATCTTCTCTGGTGTAAGAATGAGGCTGAGGAAAGTAGGTGAGATAGGCTTCCTCATAAAAATCTCCTTTTTCAAAATCATACAATTGCCCTAGGATTGGTCGTCGAGGCTGAATTTTTGCTGACTGATTCTTAGGTTTAAAGATTTTTTTGGCAATCGGAAGAGACTTTTTTCCGCTCAGACGCACTATTCCTAGTCCGCCGTATCCAAGAGGGGTAGAGATCGCGATGATCGTCTCTTCGTCCATAGCCTATATATAATAAAACGGTTATCAGAAAACGTAAAGCGCCCCCATCCCCTTTCTTGTGATGAAGATAATCATTTACTCTTATGATTTGTCACCAGATCAAGAAACTCACATTGTAAATTGAATTTTCATTTAATCCAAATAAGCATTATTAGCACATCAGGCGAGCCAATCTAAGGGCCTGTACTGTAATAAGGTTGTCATCTCGATATAGACCTGGCGATCAAATGATGATTCACTAAAAATATGAAATTGCCACCCTGATTCGCTCCTCACACCAACATCTGCTGTGTTTTATCCCATTCGAAGTGGATGATCCCAGCTTCATGGGCCGCGTCTATAATCTTTGCCGACTTCGACTCGTGAATAATCAAGGCTAAGAGAGACAACCTTTCTTCTCTTTAAAGAGGAAGTTAAAGATTAAGAGGAGAATTTATCCCCTGATGGAGAGGACCGGAAGTAGGGATTCTTCAAGAAAAAAGGACTTTATTTCTGCAGAGGATCTTAAGATAGAGATTAGGATTCCCTCGTCTCTTTTTTTGAAGGATAGATTTTCACACGTTTAAGAAATCCTTCGCCTATGCTTTCGGTTGAGATTCCAGGGATTTGATTGACAGCAATATGGACAATTCGTCTTTCGTAAGGATTCATCAATTCCAAGATTTCATTCTTACCTGTTTCATGGACCTGACGAGCCCTATACTGGGCATGCTCACTTAATTCCCTCTCTTTCCTTTTCCTGTAGAAATCGCAGTCGGTTTGAACTTTTATAGGAGAGATCTTGTTGAGAATGTGTTGAAAGGCAAAGAGCAATGAGCCATCTTTCCTTAGAAGGAGATATTTATCTTTTCCTTCAAAGATGAAATAGAGCATTTCATCTCTTCTCTTGACTTGATATTTGATATCGAGGGGAAAGAGAGAGAGAAGCTTGTCAAGAAAATCTGCCACAGGGCTTTCTTTCTCATCTTTTTTGGGCCAAGCTTGGATGACGATTTCTTTGCTCCTCATTCCAAAGAGCTTTGTTTTTTCAGTGACAATTTCGTAATAGAACTTCGATCGAGGAAGTTTAAGCGCATGTTCAGCCGTTTTTATGACTTCTTCTAAATTTCTCCCTTTAAACTCTTGTTTTTGACTATTTTTTTCTTCTTTTTCCATGAGATTCCCTCTTTTTCTTTCGCATGAGACGATTCATGATGAGCTGCTGTCCGATTTGAAGGACATTGTTTGTCAGCCAGTAGAGGACAAGGCCGCTCTGAAAATTCATGAAAAAGATGGTCATGATGACAGGCATGATGAGCATCATTTTTTGCTGCGTGGGATCAGCGGAGGTGGGAGTGATTTTTTGGCTGATAAATTGGGTAATGCCCATTAAAATCGGGGTCACATAGAAAGGATCCTTCACAGAGAGATCTTTTATCCAGAAAATGAAAGGAGACTGCCTGAATTCAATCGAGACGACGAGGAGCCGGAAAAATCCCCAAAAGATCGGAATCTGAACAAGCATAGGCAGACAGCCCCCAGCAGGATTGATACCGTGTTCCTTGTAAAGCTTCATGATTTCTTCGTTCATTTTGCGTCTTTGGGCCATGTCTTTTTTGGCTTTCTTGTATTTAGCTCTCAAAGCTTTTATTTTAGGCTGAAGTTCTTGCATTCTGGCCATAGAGCGTGTGCTGCTATAGGTGAGGGGGAAAAAGATAATTTTAATAATAAGAGTAAGAATAATGATGGATAAGCCCCAGTTAGGGAAAGCGCTGTGGATGGATTTGATAGCCTTGAGCAGGATTTGGGCAATCCATCCAAAAAAACCGAATTTAATCAAATTTTTCGCTTGGAAGCCGAATTCGGCTAATGCATCGAAATCTTTTGGCCCCAAGAAGGCCTTTTGTGGATAGGTAAGAGAAAGGAAGAAATAGGGAATCTGATCTTTTTCTTCTTTCAGGAGGGATGCGATTGATTTTTCAGCAGAGGTCAAAAAGAGAGCCGCAAAATAATTGTCTTCGTAGGCGGCCCAGCGGACGAAGTTGAAAAGACTTGTTTCTGGCTTGAATTTTTTTTCATTTTGGCGGTGAACTTTGTTGGCGGCGAAAACAGCCACTCCCCTTCCCCCTCCAAATCGCTTCTTTTCTTCTTCGGGTGAAGGGTTTCCAAGGCTGGGCCCCCAAATCAGACGGGGTTCAATCTTCTGATCATCCTTCCAGACACTGATTTCAATATCGAATGAGTATTTTCCATCTTGAAAAATGAATGCCTTTTCAACACGGTTTCCTTCTGAATCAGCATATTGGAAACGGAGTTGCTCTTTTTGTCCCTCTTTTAGTTCTATTTTTGAGCTGGAAAAGTCAAAAAGGGCGTTGTTTATCGAGCTGTCAAAAGAAGCATCATCCGTATACAAAGAAAAGGGATACCGGTTGATTTCACTTGCATATGAGGAGACAAGCTCTAAATCTTCTTTTCTATCATCTTTATATTCTTTTAGTCTCCAACTTCTCAGCACCGCCCCTTTGTTGTTCCAAACAGCCTGGTACAGGGATGTATCGATGAGTATTTGCTGTTGGATTTCTTCAGAAATCGGTTCTTGTGTCTTTTCTTCTTCTTTCCGCTCTTTCTCTTGGGGGGTCACAGCAGGAGGGATTTGGATTTCTGGCGGGGCCTCTGTTTTGGGCTTCTTCTCCATCACTTGAGCCTCTTCAAGGGAGGGTTTAGGAGGAGCTTTTTTTACAAAGAGAATCTGGTAGAGAACCAAGACCAGAAAGGAGAGGACAATGGCTAATAATATTCTTTTTTCCATGAAAAATTCCTTTAAGGAACCAGGTCAATTCCTCCGGGATGAAATGGATGGCATCGGAGCAATCTTTTGCTTCCAAGAAAGAGCCCCTTTATCAATCCATGTTTGTTTATCGCCTCATGAGTATAGGTTGAGCAGGAGGGATAAAATCTGCAACGGGGGGGGATGAGAGGAGAAAGGATCAGCTGATAAAATCTTATCAAGAATAAAGCGATGTTTTTCATGTCAATTGCGTTTTTTGGCCGATGTATTCAATGGCAGAAAGATACTCTTGTTGGAGAGAAGACCAAGAAAGGTTCAGGATTTCTTTTTGAGGAATGATGATTATATCGACAGAACTTTTGATCATATTTTTATTCTTTCGGAAAAGATCTCTGATCCATCGTTTGACTTTATTTCTTTGGACGGCATTGCCAATTTTCCGGCTGACAACAATGGCCACTCTAGAAAAATTTAGGTTATTGGAAAGGTAAATGAGGCTGAAATATTTTCCTCTGTAACGCCTACCTTTTTTATAGATTAGTAAAAAATCTTTTTTCTTTCTTATCCTCTCTTGAGGTCTAAATGTCTCGTCCATCAAGCAGAGAGTTTTTTTCTGCCCTTCTGTCTTCGGTTCTTGATGATGTGTCGACCGCCTGCGGTTCTCATCCGGACGAGAAAACCGTGTGTCTTTTTTCTTTTTCTCTTGTTGGGCTGGAATGTTCTTTTCATATCGTTCTGCCAAAATCTAAGGTTAGAAAGAGTATGTTAATAAACCTGATTTTATCTGTCAAGCTTAGAACTTCGCATATCCAGGGCCATCATAAACCTGGAATTTTCTGGACAACCTAGATTTAGAGAAACTTGCGCCATTTTCATTTGACTCCCTTATGCTAATTAGATATAATTATCAACAATGGATTTATTCAAGGTTGGTGATAAAATCATTTATCCCAATCAGGGGCTGGGTGTCATAGAAGATATCCAAGAAGAAAATTATTTTGGGGAAAGATTTAAGATATATCATGTGAGAATCCTTTCCAATGATACATTGGTTATGGTTCCCTCTTCTAGTGCTTTAGAAATTGGTATCAGAAAGCCTATTTCCGAAGATTCGATCAGTGAAATTTTTGAATTCATGAGAAATGGAAAGGTGGATGTGACGATGAACTGGAAAGGCCGGTATAAGGAACATGTCAATCTCATGAAATCAGGATCAATGCTTGATATGGCTTTTGTCCTCAAAAGCCTCTATTATCTCAATCTCATCAAACCTCTTTCCTTCCGGGAAAAAAAGATGATGGAGAAGGCCAAGGATCTCATTGTTACCGAACTCTCAGAAGTTTCTTCTCTCCCCTTATCAGATATTGAAAAAAAGGTTTTGCAGAATTTATCCCTCTGCTTTAAAAATGTTCAATCCCGGATGGATTCCTAACTTCTAAAATTATGCTCCTTCCAGCTCTTATTCTTTTTTTTCTGTTTCTTTTGCTGAGTGCATTTTTCTCATCTTCAGAAACGGCCTTTGTCGCTTCTAGCCCATATAAGCTTGATTATTTAGAAAAGAAAGGTTCCAAAAAGGCGAAACTTATCCAGAAGATGCTCAAAAGAGTAGACAATCTCCTGGCGACTATCTTGATTGGAAACACTCTAGTCAACACGGCTGCGGCCTCTGTAGCAACCTTTATATTTGTTTCTTTCATTGAAGATAAAAATCAGGCGGTTTTATTAGCCACTTTGGTCACCACTTTTTTAATCCTTCTCTTATCCGAAGTCACTCCAAAGACCTATGCGGCCTATAATCCTCTTAAAGTCTCTCTTCTTTTTTCCAGACCTATCTGGATCTTCATTTTTATCTTTTATCCTCTAGTCAAATTTTTTACCTTTCTTTCTCGTTTGATTTTTCCCTCATCAAAAGAAAAGAGCAAGGGATTCCCTTCATCTCTTGATGAAGATGAGATAAAAGTCCTCTTGACTGTAGGGATCAAAGGGATGTCCTCTCTCCGAAGAAAGATGATTTCAGGAGCTTTAGAGATCGGGTCTCGGCCTATAAGAGAAATCATGATTCCTCGTCCCCAAGTCAAGGCCATAGAGAGAGGTTCCTCTCTAGAAGCCATATTGGATACGGTGCAGTCTTCGGGATTTTCTCGTTACCCGGTCTACAAGGGAAGGCTGGATAACATCGAGGGTTTCATCCATGCCAAAGACATAATTCCATTTCTTATTGATAACAAAGAACTTACAATAGACAGGCTCCTAAGGAAACCTTTTTTTGTTCCTGAATCCGCCTCCTTGGAAAAAGTCTTAATCCAGATGCAGAAAAATGTCGTTCATTTTGCTTTTGTGGTCGATGAGTTTGGAAATATGGAAGGAATTGTCACTCTTGAAGACATCATCGAGGAAATCGTAGGAGAAATTCAGGATGAATATGACATCGAGGCCGAAGAATGGATCAGCCAAGTCGAAGAAAAGGTTTATATTATCAAAGGAACTGCCTCCGTAAAAGAATTGAATCAAAAATTAAAAATGGATTTACCCGAGAAGACTGAGTATACGACCTTAGCAGGCTTTTTTCTTTATGAGTTCGGCAGAATCCCAAATGAAGGGGACATTTTGGATTACAAAGGCTATCAGTTCAGGGTGGAAAAGATGAGCAAGCGACACATAAGTCGGCTACGAATCGTTTTAGGCCATAAAGAAACTGAGTGATCGAATGAAAGTCATCGCCAAGAATAAAAAAGCGTATTTTAACTATGAGATCCTGGAAAGTCTAGAAGCCGGAATCTCATTAGTGGGAAGCGAGGTCAAGTCGGTTAGAGAAGGAAAAGTCAGCCTGAAAGAAAGCTATGCTGAAATCAAAGGCGGAGAGGTTTTTCTTATCAATTGTCACATCAGCCCTTATACGGCTGCCAACATATTCAATCATGAACCACGAAGGGAAAGAAAGCTTCTTCTCCACCGCCAGGAAATAAAGCGTCTGACAGGAAAGATAAAGGAGAAAGGTCTGACGCTGATTCCAACAAAAATTCTAATCAATGACAAAGGAAAGGTAAAATTAGAAATCTCTCTAGGCAGAGGAAAGAGAGCATACGAGAAGAGAGAGGCTATCCGAGAAAGAGACCGAGATCGGGAGATGAGAGCTGAACTCAAGAAGTGGAGATAATTTATCGACAGGCTCCCAAAGGGATAAAAAGGACCAAGCCTGAAGCCGCAAACAGCTGGCTGCTCAAAAAAGCTATCCTCCAAAACCCAACAAGAATTCATGATAAGAAGCTTTTTCTCATTTTATATCCTCTGTTTTTTTATCTTAAAATTAATAGAAGACAACAGCCCGCACGAAGCGTCACTTAAAATCGAAGATTTCTATCGATAAGAGCTCTCTTGGTGGTAAAGACAGGATAAATAGAAAACAGGCCTTCGAAATACGCTTTCGAAGGCCCTGGGCTGATTCTACTTATGAGGAGACGATTGGCCTTTACTTGCCGAACTGAAAGCCGATATTAAGCATTAAATTATCCATTTCGCAGAACTCTTTATCCACAAGGGGGTAGCTGAGTCCGACCTGAATTCTAACTATCCTGGAGAGGTTGAGCACCATTTCCAATCCTGGCTCGAAAATATAAAATATGCCCCCAACTCTTGCAGTCCCGGATCCAGCCAGTGCCGTGGCTCGTATATGTATCATTCTTTCGGGCATGAATGTATAGGCAAGCGTTATTCCTCCATAGCCAGGTAGCCCTGGATCGAAATTTGCCTTCCCATAACCGGCAACGCCGACAGAAAAAGTGCGATTGAAAGTGGCCCCAAAGTTGCCGCCCATCAACAAGGCAGTCTCCCCATGAAGGGTGGTGGTTTTTGTCCCGATTTCAGCAAAAAATGCAATTCTAGTTTGACCTTTCAGAATCGTCTCTCTCCTTTCTCTAATCATCCTTTTCCTCGCTGCGTCAAGCTCTCTATCTTTCCGCATGAATTCATATGGACTAAGTTTAAAGCTTTCTCCTTCTTTTAGGACAATATCTGCCTTATAAATATCGCCTTTGACGACATTGATGATCCAGTACTCTCCTCCGTCAAGATTCAGTTCTATCTTCCGGCCAAATGGCTTGGTCAACTCTAAGACCAAATCATCTCTCTCATCACGAATGAAGATTTTTCCGGCTATATCTTTGTTTAAAATCAGGTTTGCTGGGCAAGATGTTACATCCTTTGCTTTCATTCCAGGTTTTGCCGTTTTCTCCTCAGGCGGATTATCTGCGGTCCAAAGAGAGTTACAACCCAGACAGACTACTAGAGAAAAAATCATAGCTCCTAAACAGGTTTTCTTTCTTGACATTTTTTCCTCCTGTGTTTCATCTTCAGATTGATGAAACCCCACAAACTAGAAGAAGTGTCACTTGATTTTAATTGATTTGAGAGGATTTACTTATTTGCCGAACTGGAATCCGACATTAAACATCAAATTATCGATACCACTATATTGTTTATCCACGAGCGGGAGGCTGAGTCCGGCATGGATTCGGACAATCCTAGAGAGATTCAGAACCACTTCCACTCCAGGTTCGAAGAAATAGAAGATAATTCCAGCGCTTGCTGTTCCTGATCCGGCCAGGGCTGTGATCCTAAAGTGCACCTTTCTCTCGGGATGAAAGACATAGGCAAAAGAAACACCCCCAAATCCAGGTAAACCCGGATTAAAGTTCGACTTTCCATATCCGGCCAATCCCACAGAGAAGACATTATTAAAGGTCAGGCCGAAATTTGCACCCATAAAGAAGAACGTCTGTCCATAGATACTCGTGGTCTTTGAAGCGAGCTCGGCAAAAAGTGTGATTCTGCGTTTGCCTCTCAAGACTGTCTCCTTCTGTACTCTGATGGTTCGGTCGCCCCGGGGGGTCGTGTATTTCTTATCTGTCTTGGCAAATTCAGCTATACTCAGCTCGAAGTCAACCCCCTCTTCCAGCCGAATCTGGGATTCGAGAACCTCGCCTTCCACAATATTGATCACCCGATACGCACCTTCATCGAGACCGAGCTCAACCTTCCGTCCGGAAGGCTTGGTCAATTCCACGACCAACAAGTTTTTTTGATCGTGGATGAATATTCTACCCGAAATATTCTCATTCAAGATTAAAATCGCTGAGCTTTTCCGGATATCGGTCATCACCACATCTCCGGTGCCGGACATCTGGATATAGGTGTTCGGATGCTGGGGTCCGCTCATAGTCTTGGCTGTCTCGGCCAGGGTCTCGTTAAAGGCAAACTGATAGGCTTCACTCAGTGTAACCAGACCGTCCTGAGAAGTATCGGCGGCTCCTCGCATTCCTGAAATCAGATAATGGGTGAAAAATGAGCCTTTGAGGAGGTCGGATTCCTGGGAGGCCTCGGTTGCCGAGCTCGAGGCCAAAAAGGCATAACCCCTCATGTCATAAGCCTCATCCATCAGGAATGGCAGCTTTTTCTTCCCGCCCTTGATCCTGGTGAAGGCGCCGGATGCACAGGAATCGAGGATGGCGATATGGACATCTGCGGGCATGCTGTGTACAGTCTCCCGAAAATCTTCGTAAGAGATTCTCTCTTTTCCCAGAAGAATATTCTCATCGTCCGAATGCCCAGAATAATAGAAGATAACCTCGATACGGTTGTATTTTGATCTTTCTTTCTCGAGTCTTTCCTGAAGCCTCCCCATTTCCGTGTAGAATGTTTTAACATCTGGTTCTTCAAGCAACAGGCTATCTTCTGCAGAGACACCGCCTAATTCCTCCATCACTTTTAGGATTGAGTTTGCATCTGAGACCGCGTAGCGAAGCTTCACGCGCTCCTTTCCGCCGTGATTGGCACCCATAACCACAGCATATCTTTTAGTTACAGCACTGCTCGTTTCCTGTGCCGCAAAAAGATTCAGCCCCCCAAGGTAAAAAATAAATAAAACTCCTGCTAAGATCTGGCGGCTTTTCATTGTCTTTCTCCTTTATTCAAGAGTATAGAAAACTGGCTGTATTTTTCGGGCAAATCAAGATTCCCCTCCTTGGCCAGATATGGAGAACTGGCCAAGTCTTCGACAAGCTCTATGACTTTTGAGACATCGATGTCATCCATCGCTGTTATGAAAAAGAATCGCTCATATACGGGGGCATCGTCGAGCTCGTAGGAATTCCTCAGTAGCACTTTTTTTTCCGTTTTCAGGATGCATGGTTCGTCTTTGTTTTCTGGATAATGAAGCGTCACAACACCATTTCCATCTAAAGAAAGAATAACACCTTGGGACATACCAGCAGGCACATAAGCGATCTGGAGAAGATCTCCAGCTTTTGCCTGATCGCCTTCCCTGAGCAGCTCAACCTCATTAGCGATCTTTCTGTAGATAAGGATTTGTGTTCTTGTATAATCAATCGCTTCCTCTCCTTTAATACGTATATCCGGAGGAGGCGTTCCTCTATTGAGAAATACCACAAAAACGATGAGCAAAGCAGCCGCCAAAGCAGGCACGGCGTAGAGGATTCCACGCCAACCGAACGGCTTGATCCTGACTTTGATGCCTTCCAGGCGCTTTTCTTCCTCATAGCGCTCCAAAATCTCTGGGATAACAGATTCGGGCTGGTATTGCTTCAAGATTTGTTGATTGGATTGCTGGAGGCTTTCGATTCGTTTTTGCAGCTCAGGATTCTCTCGGATAAGCTTCTTTATCTCTTCCATTCTCCGGCGAGGAAGTTCGCCAATAAGATAGCGCTCGAGCTCCCAGTCCCGTGTGCTTTTATTGGTCATAGTAGATCTCCTTTTTGGCCTGTGCCCGGGACTGGAATTCCCTGATCCGTTTGCGGACACCAGAAAGGGAAAGGCCGATTTCAGTGCCGACTTCCTGCAGGGTCATGCCATCGACAAAATGCATGACAGCGATTTCACGGGTGGATGGCTTTTCTTTACGAAATAGCCGGTCTAGCAAATCTCTGATCACTGTTCTTTCTTCGCTTTCATCAAAAGAGGCAATTCCTGCCAGGATTTCTTGTTTGGACACAGAAGGATGAGCACGTTCATCCCGGATTATATTCAGACATGTATTGGTAGAGATTCTGAAGAGAAGACTGCTCGGATATTGGTCCTTCAATCGTGCTTTGTGTTTTAAAAGTTTCACGAAAACCTCCTGCATGGCATCCTTTGCCTTTTCCTCATCTTTAAGCAGTTGGCGGCACCTTCGGAGAACCATCGGACCGTAGCGCTTATAATAATCTTCGATATTGATCTCTGAACTAGGGAAGTTCTGCATTTCTTATTCACCTTACGACCTTCACATGCATGTAACACATGAAAAGGCGGGGAGTGTCACTTCTTTCAATCTTTTTTTATGAATTTAATTTTATGGAAATCGATAAATCTTTCAAAGTTTTCAGGCCTTTGAGTCACATTTGCCTGGATTAAACCTAACACAGTTGAAATGAAGCAGTCAATCATGATGGAGTCAAGTCGGAGAGCTAAAAAGAGAGAAGAGTATGCGGAAGGATAGACTTCAACCGTAATGACTGCACATAAAAATGCCTCATGCTTTCAGAAATACCCTTTTCTTATTTCTGTAGTCATTAAAAATTCTTGTTTGGATTGGAATAGAGATAGTCAAATCTGTTCATCCATCTAAAAATCTGAATAGAATAGATTTCAAAAATGGGAGAAAGGAAGCCTCTTTTTTCCATTATACCCAATAATGATGGAGGTCATCTGTAACGACACCGATTTCCTTCCCTCTTTGCCAAAAACTTTCCCACCCTCCACTAAGCCCTTCGGATGGACGGAAATCTCAGCTATATTAAATAGCAGTTTTATGTACTTTCCCCAATTATGGAGGAAAAGATACTTACTGGGATGAATTTTTTATTTACTCTATCAATTCGGCAGTATAATATAAAAATTAATAGGTGGAGGAGACGGTGACAGAACGAGAAAACATTATGGAAAAATTTGGCTTTTTAGTAGGAAACTGGAATCTTGAATACAAAGTCCCAAGGAGTGCTTTCAGCGAGGCCGCGACAGGTTCAGGGACTGGAACATTCAAAAGAGCGTTGAATGATAAGTATGTTTACTTTGATTACTCATGCTCCTTGACAACAGGAGAGGGGAAAGCCCATGGCATATTTGCCTGGGATGAAAAGGCCAGTATCTATAGGTATTGGTGGTTTGAAAGCTCAGGGCGTTTCATGAAAGCCACATGTCATTTCCTCAATGATAAAACGCTGTTTTTAAATTGGCATGACAGTTTGTTAAAGCAAACTTTTGAAAAGGTGAATCGAAAAAAAGTGATTTTAAGGATGGAACATCCAAATTCTGAAGGGAACTATGAATTGGTATTGGAGGTCATATTCACGAGGAAATAATTCATATGTTTCATTCCCTATATAGAGTTAAGGTCTGACAATTCAGCTGAACAAAAGACCAAGGTGGTTATAATGGGAATCGTCAAGATTTATCAAGCGTTTTTATTGAAGATAACTGATAAGCAAGCTCTATGGCTTTGATCATACTCTGAGGGTTGGCTTCTCTTTTGTCCGCTATAATAAAAATCGTTGCTTATTAGGCTCAACACAAATCCCTCATCATATCCCTTTATTTTTACCAGCTAACATCCTGAAACGGACATATCAAAGTCTGAATTGTAAGTTCAATGAATGAAAAAGAAGGAGGGTATGGTAAAAACAGATGAAAAATCAGCAAGAAAATAGAATCCGCCGCTCAAATCTACTGAAAGAAATCCCAAAATGCTTTTAAAAATATTTTACGGCGAAAATAATTTCTGAGCGAATATATGCATTTATATGAGTGTAAAGAAAATGGCTTGACAGAAGAAAATAATTGATTGTATATAATGTACCATATATAATATGCTAATTTCATGCTTAGACTTGATTTTCCCCTCATGGATTATACAGGTGAAGCTATTGGGAGTCCAAAGGTCTTAAATACCAAAATTTTCTCTCTCAGGGAGGAGTTTATCGTAATATCATGATAAGAAAAAGAGAGACAGAATTGATAGCCACTCATTTCTGTACAAATTTAAATTGAATTCAGGAGGTAAAAATTTCACGTTTTTCAATTTCCGTGCCTGAGCAAGAAAATTGGAGGTTAATATGAGAAAAGGTTTTCTTGTCTTCATCTTGATGATATTCCTTCATGCAATTCTTACTTTTACTGATCAGATTTATTACAAACTTCCTCCGAAAGATGTCATCAATATCATCGATTCTCCCCGCCCCGCTGTCGAATTTTTAAGTCCTGATAATAAATATTTGCTGGTGGCCAAGTTTGATGATATGCGATCCATTAGATATTTAGCCCAGCCATTCCTAAAGCTTGCCGGGATGAGAATATTTCCTCACAACAATAGCCAGGTTAAGACAAGATTTTATGAAGAACCGTTCATTATTAAACTCGAAGATGGGAAAATTCAGAACATCGACTTGCCGAAAGGCGCTCTGTTTGGTATCCCCATCTGGTCGTTCGATTCCCAGTATATTGCTTTTCCTCGTTATACAGATTCCGGAGTAGAGCTTTGGATTGTGGAGGCAGAATCTGGAAAGGCCAAAGATATAACGGGTCCTGTTGTCAATGCGACTTTGAGTCCGGGCTACCGCCAAAGAGAACATAAGTTGAATGCAAGTTGGGCGCCGGATAATCGCCATATTCTAGTTTTCCTTGTATTAGAGAATCGCGGTGATCCTCCCCGCAAACCTCAAGTGCCGCTCGGGCCTGTTATCATGAAGACTTCTGAGAATTATTCCAGAGAAAGGAGATGGGAAGACCTGCTGAAGAATCCACATGATGAAGATTTATTTGATTATTATTGTTCGGCTCAAATGTTTGAAATCGATGTCATCTCTGGGGAAAAGAGGATGATCGGGCAGCCAGGGAAATACATACTTCCTCCGGCTGTCTCTCCCGACGGGAACTACATCCTTGTTCAAAAAGTAAAACGACCTTATTCCTATTGGGTTCGCTACCGCGAATTCGCCCGCACAATTGAAATATGGGACAGAAATGGGAGAACAGTTTGTGTTTTAGCTGATCTGCCGCCGACTGACAAGGTGCCACGCAAGGACCGAACCCCGGAACCAAAGTTTATCCAATGGCAAGCGAATAAACCTGCAACTCTCTTCTGGGTTGAAGCGTTAGGAAATAAGGGAGAAGAGCAGAAAAAGGAATATAAGGACAGGTTGCTAAGGCTATCTGCTCCCTTTCAGAAAGATCCTGAAGAAATAATACGTATCCGACACCGCTACGATGGCCTCTCCTGGCTACAGGGTGAGGATAAGGCTTTTATTATAGAATATGATGGAGAAACAAGATGGCAAACGACTTATCTGGTGGATTTTGGAATTGCAACACCTGAGACGCGCAAAATATTTGATCATGGAAAATTGGACCGCTACGATTACCCAGGAAATCCTGTTTATGTATGGACCCCGCGAGGAGAAAAGGTTGTCCTCCAGGATGGCCCATGGATTTATCTCTCAGGGATCGGGGGCTCTCCTGAAGGAGACAGGCCTTTTCTAGACAAGATGAACATCAAAACATTCGAGAGAAAACGTTTATTTCAGTCAGGTGAGCACAGCCATGAAGTCTTTTTATCCTTTTCTGGAAATTCCCGGACTCAGATTGCGATCAGCCATGAGACAAAAACTGAGCCACGTAACTTATTCCTGCTGAGCCTAAAAACCAAAGAGAGAAGAACACTCACAGATTTTCCACACCCGTATCCTCAATTCAAGGGAATAACAAAACAATTAGTAACCTACAAGAGAAGTGATGGCATCGGACTTTCTGGAACTCTCTACCTCCCGGCGGATTATGAGAAAGGGAAGAGACTTCCCCTTGTCATTTGGGCTTATCCTATAGAATACACGCATCCCAGGATCGCAAGTCAGGTGAGAATCGCTGCAAACAGCTTTACTTCCCTTCGAGGTCCATCTCCCCCTTATTCAAAGATTTTTATCACCCAGGGTTATGCTGTACTCGATGGGGCTGAGATGCCTGTGGTCGGACATCCCAGGACGAAGAATGACACCTATATCGAACAAATTGTCGCAAGCGCAGAGGCAGCTATAAAAAAACTGGATTCTATGGGGATTATAGATCCAAATCGTGTTGGCATGGCCGGGCACAGTTATGGTGCTTTCTCAACAGCTAATTTGTTGGCAAACTCTGACCTGTTTGCGGCCGGAATCGCCAGAAGCGGCGCCCACAACAGAACACTGACCCCATGGGGATTCCAGCGTGAGCCAAGAAATTTCTGGGAGGTCCCAGAATTTTATTTCAGAGTTTCGCCCTTTCTCAATTCAGACAGGATAAACGAACCAATCTTACTCCTCCACGGAGAAGAAGATGATAGTCAAGCGAGCAAGCCTATCCAATCACACAGGATGTACCATGCTCTCAGAGGCCACGGGGCTACAGCCCGTTTGGTCTTGCTCCCGCGTGAAAATCATCGTTACGTAGCCAGAGAAAGTATTCTTCATGTCGCTGCAGAGATGATCGAATGGTTCGATAGATTTGTTAAGAAAAAAGGCAAAGAGAAAATAAATTAAGAGGATTGCAGTTGAATTGTCCAACAATAAATCAACGTAAATCTTGATTTAAGGAGAAAGCAATGAAAGAACAAAGGCCTACCTTGACCAGGGCAGAGTTTTTACGTTTAATAGGATTAACGAGTCTTGGATTTTTATTTCCAGGGAGATTCGTCTTCCCTGAAAATGAAATAGGCGAATTTTCAGAGGTTGAAGACGACTTTATCGAGAATCTCTTCCGAGATTCTTTTGTTTTCGATGGTGTGGGCACTCTTTCGAATAAAAGAGGAAGAGAAAGGGGCCCTGTCTCTGCAGGTGCAATCAAGAAATTGACAGGAATCGATGCAGGAACACAAGGCGTTAGAGTTCACAGACTAGCTGAACAGAATTTGTGGATGGAACAGCATAAAAATGCGTTTTACCGCATAGATCGCGCCAGTGATATCAAAACCACAAAAGATACCGGTAAGTACGGAATGCTTTATTACACCCAGAGGGGATTCGATCTGCAAGGTTCTGTTGAGCCTCTTGCCAAGTGGAAAGAAGGCGGACTCCGAAGCCTTCAAATAACTTACGGTGATAACGAACTGGGTGGGGGTTCCCGCTCGAATGATATGCCCCTCACTTCCTTAGGAAAACAGGTAGTCAGAGAAATGAATCACCTCAGGATGGTTGTCGATATTTCCCATTGCGGGAAGAAAACTACCCTTGATGTCTGTGAGGTATCAACCCAGCCTCTGACGGCCAATCATGCCAATGTAG
>JABAOH010124462.1_pt1 | contig 29159 bp, 24 predicted proteins | sample 7062181 | NCBI WGS metagenome assembly JABAOH01 (sample SAMN14538630, study PRJNA623070) | marine sediment metagenome | biome: marine biome [ENVO:00000428]; feature: marine pelagic biome [ENVO:01000023]; material: deep marine sediment [ENVO:00002113]; isolation source: pool of 5 deep marine...
AAGTCGACGAAGCGGGCGTGGTGCGGGCCGACGAATCCCCACACGACTCGCGCCACGACCACCACCCCCACGACGTAGCCGGCCCACACGTGCAGCGTCAACAGGTCCTCGCTGACATACGCAATTAGGAAACCGGCCGCCACGCTCCAGTGGCTCAGACGCACGAAGGCATCCCACACGCGCACCCGGTGCGCCTCCTCTCGCGTCTGCCCCTCCCCGCGCTTTGCTGCCATCAGCGACCCTCTTGGGAGTCCCGCCCGGCGGGGCACTCTACGCTTGCCGCGTGGCATCGCACTTGATCCGGGTCAAAATGCCGGCGGCCCGACCCTCAGGCGTCCGCGTTGCGGCGCCCTGTGTCCGGCTCCACATGAACGGTGACGTCGTCGATGCCGAAGCGTCCCTTGAGGCGCTTCTCCACATCATCGGCGATCGCGTGCGACTGCGTCGTCGACAGACCGGGCTCCACGGCAACGATCATGTCGACGATGCGCCCGGCGCCGCCACTGCGCGATCTCACCCGGCGCACCCGGCGCACGCCGGGAACCTCCATCGCCACATCAATGACGCGCTCCGGCTCGATGGTGATGCGGTCGATGAGCACCGGGATGACGCGCCGGAACAGACCGACGGCGAGGTAGGCGACCAGCAGTGCCACCCCCAGGGCGCAGGCCGTATCAAGCCACGGGTGACCGCGCGCGGAGAGCTGCCAGCCAACGATGACGACGACGGTGGTGAGGACGTCGCCGAAGGTGTGGTTGGCATCCGCCAGCAGAATGTCCGAGCGCAGCCGCAGCGCCCAGCGACGTTGCCACGTCGCCAGCACAATGTTGATGCCGAGAACCCCCAGCATCAGCGCCAGGCTGAAGCGATCGAGCTCCACCTGGGGCTCGTCGCGGCGCAGCGCGTGCAGCGCCAGCTCCACCGCCAGCACCATGAGCAGCGTCGCCAGCGCAAACACCGCCAGAGTCTCGAACTTGCGATGCCCGTAGGGATGCTCACGATCCGCGGGGCGCCCTGACATCGTCACCACCACCCAGGCGACTAGGTTGTTGACGACATCCGTCAAGGAGTGCACCGCATCGCTGAGGATGGCCAGCGACCCGGTCGTCAGACCGGCTACGAGCTTCACCGCCAGAACGCTCAGGTTGGCCGCGCCCTCGATGAGGATCACGCGGCGCACGAGCCGGTCGCGCCGCCCGGCGGCGCTCACCGACCGGACCCGCCTGTGCGGGCGGCGCCTCCCGCAAGCCCGCCGTGCTGACTGTGGCGTACGTTCATCACCTGGGTATTGTAAGTAAACGCCCGAGATCGCGGCGTGTCTTCCTACCGGCGCCGCGGGGGACACGCGCCGCTTTTACGCGTAGACTTTGGCGCCGTTCGCCCACGACAGGAGGACGTTGAGGTGCGCACGCGACACGGCCGTCCGGCCCTTGCCCTGCTGCTCTCTCTGCTGGCGGCGCCCGCCGTGGCGGACGACATCGCCCGGGAGTTGTCGGCGCAGCTCGCCGCAGGCGCCTCGGCGGAGGCGACGGACGACGGCGCGCTCAGGCTGGCCGCCGCCACGCGCCTTTATCGCGCACGCACCATGGCGCCGCTGTGGGTGACGGGCGCCGGCGCCAGCGCACGCGCCGCCGAGCTCGCCGCCCTGCTCGCCGCAGCCGACGCCGACGCCCTCGACCCCGACGACTACGGCGCCGCCGCCGTCGACGCTCTGCTGGGCACCACGCGCGCGGACCTGCTTGCCGAGCTCGAGCTGCGGCTGAGCCTCGGCCTGATGCGCCTCGCCCGGGATCTCGGCGAGGGTCGGGTGGAGCCGCACGTGTCCGATCCGGACCTCTTTCCCACACGTGAGGAAATAGACCCCTTCGAGGTGCTGCAGGCGGCGGCGAAGGCAGGCAATCTGTCCGCTTTCCTCGACGGCTACCGGCCGCAGACGCCGCGCTATGACCGGCTGAAGGCGGCGCTCGCGCACTACCGTTCCCTGGCCGCCGCGGGGGGCTGGCCGTCGATCGCCCCCGGGCCCGCACTCAAGCCGGGTATGACCGATCCACGGGTGGCGGCGCTGCGGGCACGCCTGCGACTGTGGGGCGATCTGCACGAAGCCGACGACCCGTCTCTAGCCGGCGGTGCCGCCGACGCCTACGACGATGCGCTGGCGGCGGCCGTACGGCGCATGCAGTACCGCCACGGCCTCGAGGAGGATGGCATCGTCGGCGCCAAGACGCTGGCGGCCCTCAACGTACCCGTCGAGGGTCGCATCGAGCAGCTCATCCTAAATCTCGAAAGACGCCGTTGGATGCCTGACGATCTCGGTCAACGCTACGTCTTCGTCAACCTGGCCGACTTCTATCTCAAGCTGATCGACGAACCCGAGACGGTGTTCGCCACGCGCGTCATCGTCGGCAAGCCCTATCACATGTCCCCGGTGTTCTCGAAGAACATGACCTACATCGAGGTCAATCCGTACTGGAACGTCCCGCACAGCATCGCGAGCAAGGAGTTGCTGCCCAAGATCAAGCAGGACGTTGGCTATCTGGCCTCCAACAATTTCGTCGTGCTCAGCGACTGGAGCGGCAGCGCTCGGGTCATCGATCCCAGCACCGTGGACTGGAGCAAGCTGAACAGGCGTAACTTCCGCTTCAAGATTCGTCAGGTGCCCGGCGACGACAACGCGCTCGGCCGCATCAAGTTCATGCTGCCCAACCGGTTCAACGTCTATCTGCACGACACGCCGGCCAAGGACCTCTTTCGTAAGGCCGAGCGCGGCTTCAGTCACGGCTGCATCCGCGTGGAAAACCCGATGGTGCTGGCGGAACTCGCGCTTCGTGGGCTCCCCGAGTGGACGCCCGATCGCATCGCCGCCAGCGTCGAGTCGGGCAAACGCACCATCATCACTCTCGCCGAGCCGCTCCCGGTTCACGTGAGCTATCTCACGGCCTGGGTGAACAAGGACGGCTCGGTGCATTTTCGCAAGGATATCTACGGTCGTGACGCCAAGCTGGCGGAATCGTTGCTGGGCTCGCGGGCAACGGCGAATCGCGGCGCCATGCCGCGCCCCTGAGGGTCAGGCAAACCGGACATGGCTATCCGAGCCGCCGAGGAACCTTACCGCGGAGTCATCCCGATCGCGCCGACGCCGTTCACGCACAGCGGCGATCTGGACCTCGAAGGACAGCGCCGAGTCATCGACTGCATGGTCGACCAGGGCGTCGACGGCATCTGCATCCTGGCGAACTACTCCGAGCAGTTCCTGCTCTCGGACCGGGAGCGCGATACGCTGCTGGACGTGTGCCTCACGCAAACCGCCGGTCGCGTGCCCGTGGTGGTGACCTGCAGTCACTTCAGCACCCGTCTCGCCGCCGCGCGGGTGCGCCGCGCCGAAGCCGCCGGCGCGCGCATGGTGATGCTGATGCCCCCCTACCACGGCGCCACACTGCAGGCGAGCGAGAACGGCGTCGTCGAGCACTTCAGCCGCGTCGCCGATTCCTGCGATATCCCGATCATGGTGCAGGACGCGCCGCTCAGCGGCGTCAGTCTGCCGGTGGCACTGCTCAAGCGTCTGGCGCGGCAGATCCCGCAGGTGCGCTACTTCAAGATCGAGACCGCGGGCACCGCCGCCAAGCTCCGCGATCTGATCGCCGGCGGCGGTGAGGCCATCGCCGGACCCTTCGACGGCGAGGAGTCCATCACGCTCATGGCCGACCTCGACGCCGGCGCCACGGGCACGATGCCGAGTGCCATGCTGCCCGACCTGATCAGGCCCGTCGTGGAGCACCATCGCAACGGCGAACGTGCGCAGGCTTCGGCGCAATACGCGCGCATACTGCCGCTCATCAACTACGAGAACCGTCAGTGCAACCTGCGGGCCGCCAAGGCGGTGATGAAGGCAGGCGGCGTCATCGCCAGCGATGCCGTACGCCACCCGCTGATGCCGTTACCCGCGCACACGCGCGAGGCCCTGCTCGAACTCGCAAGCGAACTCGACCCCCTCGCCCTGCGCTGGGGTCAGTGAATCGGCTCTGCCGCGGAAATGGGCGGGCAATGAAGGTGCGCCTCGACCCAGTTCTATTGGTATCGAGCCCGTCGGCGGCGCCGAGGCGCTGCGGGCGACGCCAGGGCGGCGACTCGACGATCGCCCGCGGTCACCGACGGGCTGACACATTGACCACGGCGAGAGACAACGCCATCGCCGCCGCTCGGGACGCTGTCTGGCCAGCTCGACGCCAGCGGAGAAAGACAATCCCAAGAGCCCCGATAGCCGGCCCTCACGCGGGCCGTATCCAGATGCGGTTGTCGTGAAAGACCGCGCCGCCGACCGGCGCCGCCGGGTCGGCACCGGTCAGGGCGTTGATGCCGAGGCCGTCGATGAACGCGTGGTTGGGCCAGATGCTCTCGACCACGACGACGCCGCGCTGCAGGCCGGCGAACGCCTCGACGTGGATGCGCACGCGCCCGCGATCGTTGCCGAGCTCGACAAGGCTCTCAGCGCCCACGCCCAGATCTTCCATGTCAGCGGGATGCATCATCACCGTCGGGCGCCCCTCGCGGCGCCGCGAGGTCGGCGTCTCGGTGAAGCTCGAATTGAGGAAGTTGCGCGCGGGCGCCGTCACCAGGCGGTAGGGCATGGCCGCGGTGGCCTCCTCGATACTCTCCCAGTGGTCCGGCAGGGGCGGCATGCCCGCGGCCGCGGCGAAGCCCTGTGGCTTGAGTGCCTCCCAGTCGGGCGCGAAGCGGAACTTGCCGTCGGGGTGGGCAAAGCCGTCTAAATAGTGTGCCACCTCGAAGGCGGGCTGGCAGTCGATCCAGTGCTCTGCCTCGAGCCGCTCGAGACTGCCCCAGCCCGAGTGCTGCAGCGTCCAGTCGATGATCTCGCGCGGCGTCATCGCGAAGCCGGCGTGCTCGGCGCCGAGGCGCCCGGCCAGCGCCGTGATGACCTCGTGGTTAGAGCGGCACTCCCCCGGCGGCTCGATGATCTGAGGCCCGAGAATGATGTGCTGGTGGCCGCCGCCCTGGTAGACGTCGTCGTGCTCGAGGAACATCGTCGCCGGAAGCACCACGTCGGCGACGGCGGCGGTCTCGGTGAGAAACTGCTCGTGCACGCACACGAACAGGTCCTCGCGCGCAAAGCCGCGATGCACGTCGTTGAGCTGCGGCGCCACCATCATCGGGTTGGTGTTCTGAATAAGCATGGCGGTGACGGGCGGGCCGTCGCCGATGTCGTGGCGCTCCGCGCACAGGATCGGCCCGATGCGCGACTGGTCGAGCACGCGCACGCCCGGGTCGCGCGCGTCCAGCCCCTCGATGAGACTGCGGTCCCAGTGATAGATGGCACCGCTGTTGTGGAAGGCGCCACCGCCTTCGTGCAGCCACGCGCCGGTGACGGCGGGGATGCACAGCGCCGCGTGCATGTTGACGGCACCGTTGCGCTGACGGGAGAACCCGTAGCCGAGACGAAAGAACGACCGCGGCGTGGTGCCGATCAGGCGCGCGAGGTCCTCGACGGTCTGCTCAGGGACACCTGTGATGCGCGCCGCCCAGGCGGGGGTGCGGCTCGAGAGGTGGGACTCGAGCTCCTGCGGACAGTCGGTGTAACGCGCCAGGTACTCGCGGTTGGCATGCCCGTCGCGGAAGAGCACGTGCATGATCGCGCACGCGAGCGCGCCGTCGGTGCCCGGGCGCAGGCACACGTGCAGATCGGCCTGCTCGGCGGTGGCGTTGCGGTAGACGTCGATGCACACGATCTTCGCGCCGCGCTCGCGTCGTGCGCGCAGCGCGTGGGTCATGGCGTTCACCTGTGTGCTGGCGGCGTTTGTGCCCCAGATGACGACCAGGTCCGCGCGCGCCATCTCGCGCGGATCCGCCCCCGCGAGCCGCCCGGTGCCCGCGATGAAGCCGTTCCACGCGAGCGTCGTGCAGATGGTGGAGTGCTGGCCGGAGTAGCCCTTGGCGTGGCGCAGGCGGTTGATGCCGTCGCGCATTACGAGCCCCATGGTGCCGGCATAGTAGTAAGGCCAAACGGCCTCCGGGCCGTGGCGCTGCTCGGCGCGCAGGAAGGCCTCCGCCACCTCGTCGAGAGCCGCCTCCCAGGAGATCGGCTCGAAGCAGCCGCTGCCCTTGGGGCCGCTGCGGCGCAGCGGGCGCAGCAGGCGGTCGGGGTGGTGCACGCGCTCGGCATAGCGCGCCACCTTGCTGCACAGCACGCCGGCCGTGTAGCTGTTCTGCTTCGCCCCGCGGACGCTGCCGATGCGACGAACGTCGAGACGCTCGACCTCCAGCGCACAGGTCGAGGGACAGTCGTGCGGGCAGGCGCTGAAGTGGATGTCAGCCTTCGCCCGGCCCGACGCCGCCGCGGCCCCGCTCATCGGCGTCTCGCTACGCCCGTGCCGGCGGCCGCCACGGCGAGCAGGGCGCCGGCCCCCGCCCGGGGACGGAAACGGTCCGCACGATCGCGCCGCGGGCGATGCTCACGTGCCGGCACCGATGACCTTCAGAAACGACTGGGAAAGCTCACCGCGGCCCGCTTTATCAAGGATCTGCTCCGCCGCGTGCACGATCGTGGCCAGCGGCCCTGTAAATATCACCATGCCCACCTGCAAAGTGACGCGCCTGTCGGCGATGGGGTTGGCCTTGTTGGGATGCTCGGGCGAGAGAAACACCATCTTGATCTCGCCGACGTCGCCGGGAATCGCCTCGCAGCCGCCGCCCGGTGCGACGAACGCAAAGAACTCCTCGGGACCGCCGAGCGTGACGCTCTCCTCCATGAACTCGGCATCCGCTGCCCTGGCCTTGAACTCCACGCTGAAAATCGGTCTCATCGCTCGCCGTCCGCTCCGTGCGCCGTTAATGAAGCCGTATCATAAACCGAAGGAGCGATGACCTGTGCGACGCACGGGCTCTCGGCGCCGTTTCACTCGTTGCGCCACAGGCCACGCCGCTGCTGCCTCGCCCCGACCTCGTCGATGCCGTAGTCGCCCGACGGGGTAGCCCGCGCCCAACCCGCCGCAACCTGCCGCTGCGCCACGTCTCGCTCCCCGAGCGTGCACCGGGCCACCGCGCCGCGCGCGGCGGGTTCGATCAGGCAACGCACCTCGCCGCCGTCGAGGACGGCGGTGAGCGCCGCGCGCGCCAGGTCACCGCAGTGCCACAGTGTGATCTTGCCTTCACACAGAACACCAGGAACGGGGGCGGCGATGCCGAACAGCGCCACGGTGACGCCGCCAACGCGCAGCGTATCGCCGCTCACGGCGAGCGCCGTGCCCTCGATGGTCTTCTGCGCACCCGCCACCAGCGGTGCGAGCATCGCCAGTGTCGCCACGCAGGCGCGTTTGTACTGCTTCGAGCGCGGACCAGCCCGCCGGGCGATTCTCGCCGTGGCGAAGGCACGCATTCGCCCGCACGCAGCCGTCATCCCAGGACCGAGAAACTGCTCTGCTCGTTGATTGCGCGGCGCCGCGAGTAGAAACCGATGTCCACGCTCGCGTCGAGATAGCGAAGCGAATAGGTGACCGGGTCTGCATCGTGATCGTGCCCGCCCTCGCAGGCCTCGATGAGCCGCGCCATCATGGCGCCGGCCACGGGTGCGTTCTTGAACTGGTTGCCGCTCGTGCCGACGGCCATGTAGAAACCGTCGAGATCCGACTTGTCGTAGATCGGAATCCAGTCGTCGGAGACGTCGTACAGGGCCACCACCCCCTTCTCGCGCCTGGGGACGCCGAGACTCGGAATGCGCTGCGCCACTCTCATCACCTGTGTCGTCCACTGCTCGGTGAACTCGGTGCTGAAATCGTCCGGATCGACCCACTCGCGCTCGTCGCACTCGGGGTCCTCGCTGCCGATGAGAATGTGGTTGCCGAGCTCCGGGCGGCAGTAGCAGCCGATATCGCCGTCGGAGGTCACCAGCCCGTCTCTCTCGAGGTCGTACCCCGCGGGCGCCGGCACGTGTGCCACCTCCTGCCTGAGCGCCCGCGTCCCGATGTTCATGCCGTCCTCGACACCCGCCAGGCGGTTGATCTTGAAGGAGTGGGGGCCGGAGACGTTGACCACGACCGCCGCCTCGACGCGGCGCCCCGAGCGCAACGTGACGCCGCGCACGCGCCCGGCGCGGCGGGCGATGTCGACGACCTCTTCGTTGAAGACGAACTCGGCGCCCCGCCCCTCGGCGGCGCGTTGCACGTTGTGCGTGGCGAGCTGGGGATCGCTCACGTAGCCCGCGCACGGGAACAGCACGGCGCCGCCGATGTCACCGCCGCTCGGTCGTGCGAAATCCGGGTCTCGCGGGGTCTTGGGCGGGCCGAAACGGCGCAGGTCGTAATACGGCAGCCGCTCCTTGACCTGCGCCGGGGTGAGATCGTGCCAGGGAATGCCGAGGGCGTCCATGTGGTGGCAGATCGGCACGAGATTGGCGTTGCGCTCGGTCTTGATGACGAGGCAGCCGGTCCTGCGGAAGCGGGCGAGCCCGCGCTCGTCGTCGACGCCGATGTACTCGGCCCAACCCGTCCAGTAATGAAAACCCTCGTAGGCCATGGTGCAGCCGTCGAGGGTGGAGTAGTGCGTGCGGATGATGGCGCACGAGGCACCCGTCGAGCCGTATCCCGCCGCGGGGAGGCGCTCGACGTTGAGCGTGCGCCAGCCCCGCTTCGCCAGCTCGTAGGCGGTGCAGGCGCCGATGATGCCGGCGCCCACGATGATGGCGTCGTAGTCCTCGCGCATCTGCTGCGGCCTCCCGATGACGCTGCGGGTCTGCGACCCGCGCCACGCGTCATGATAGCCGCGGCCCCGCGAGCGGACCAGCGCCGGCGGCTCGCTCGCAGCGGCCGCGCCCGGGGCACGATCCAGGCCGCCGCGAAACACCTCACCCATGCGCTGCGGTCGCGTTACACTTGGCTCCCCGCATAATTTCACGGAGGGTGAGGACGGTGAAGACGGCAATCGAAACGGGCCTGCCGCGGGTGAACGCACCGCTGGAGTGGGCGGTGTCGGCAGACGGTGTGTTCTACACGGCGCAGATACCCATCAAGGCCGACGGCTCCATCGAGACCGGTGACGCCGCCAGCCAGGCGCGGCTCACGCTGCAGAACCTCAAGCAGGCGCTGGCGGCGGCGGGAGGCACCCTGGACGATCTTACCCAGGTGCTCATCTACATCACCGACCCGGCGCACTTCGCGGCCATCAACGGCGTCTATGAGGAGATGGTGCCGAAACCCTGGCCCAACCGGGCGACGGTCGTTGCCGGCCTGATGGTGCCCGGCGCGGTCATCGAGATCGTCGCCTACGCCCATCTGCCGGCGTCCGCTTAGCACGCAGCGGTGTTCGCGGCGTGAAGCCGGGCACAGCACGGGCGGAGGTGGCGATACTCGGTGGCGGTGTCGCCGGCATCACCTGCGCCCATTATCTGACGGCGGCGGGCCGCGAAGTCGTCGTCATCGACCGGCAACCCGCCGCGGGGCTGGGCGCCAGCTTCGCCAACGGCGGACTGATCACGCCGAGCATGTCGGACCCGTGGGCGGCGCCCGGCGTTCCGGGACACCTGCTGCGCTGGCTCGGCAACGAGCAGGCGCCACTGCTGCTCAGGCTGCGCGCCATACCGGGAATGCTGGGCTGGGGCCTGCGCTTCCTCGCCAACTGTCGTGACGCGCCGTGGCGCGCCGGCACCGAGATCACGCTGCGCCTGGCCGACTACAGCCGCGACGCGCTCGATGCCCTCAGCGACGACATCGACATCGAGTACGCACGCCTGCAGGCGGGCGCCCTGCGCATTTTCCGCGATACGCAGTCAGTCGACGACGGCATGCGTCTCGCGGATTTGCACGAATCGCTCGGCATACGCTGCGTGCGACTCGATCGCGACGGTTGCATCGCGCTCGAGCCGAGCCTTGCGCCAACGGCCGCGGCGATTCGCGCCGGTGTGCACTATCCCGATGACCGCAGCGGCGACGCTCATGTCTTCACGCAGCGGCTGGCCGCGACCTGCGAGGCAGCGGGCACGCGCTTTCGCTGGAACAGCACCGTCGAGCGACTCGAGCGCGAGGGCGATGCCGTGACTGCCGTCGTGACGGACAGCGGCACGGTGAATGCCGATTTCTACGTCATGGCCCTGGGGGCGCACAGCCCGCTGCTGGCCCGGGAGATAGGGCTGAAACTGCCCGTATATCCGGTCAAGGGCTACTCGGTTACCCTGCCGATAGGACAGTGGCCGGGGGCGCCGCGCTTGCCGCTCATGGATCAGAGCCAGAAGATGGGCATCACGCCGCTCGGCGGGCTGCTGCGACTCGCGGGCACCGCCGAGTTCGACGGCTATCGAGCCGACATCAGCGCGGCCCGGTGTGACGCCCTCGTTGCCGCCGCGCGGCGAACCTACCCCGACCTGCCCGTCGGCCCGGAGCGCAGGGACTGGGCAGGGTTGCGTCCCATGACCCCTGACTGCCGCCCGATCATCGGTCGCACCCCGCTGGCCAATTTGTTGCTCGACACGGGCCACGGCGCTCTCGGCTGGACGCTGGCGGCGGGTTCGGGCCGCATCGTCACCGACCTGATTGAGGGTCGCGACCCGGAGATCGACCTGAGCGGCCTGACGCTGGATCGCTATCGCTGAGAGGCGCCACGCACAGGCACGTATCGAGCGGCGGGCCCAAGACACCCGAGAGAAACCACAGCGTGCGTGCGACGGCGCCCGGTCGCGAAGCTTGACACCGTCCTGCTCGGGCCGCTACAACCCGGGAGTCGATACCCGTATCGACGACGCGCGGCGATCGTCGCTGGCGATCGCAAACGAAGCCAGACCCGCCATGAAGCGGGCACCAACCAAAGGAGCAAAACTGCCATGTCCGACAGTATTCGAAAGAAGCGACTGCAGGCCATCGCGGCCCTGTCGCTAGCCGCTGTTCTGGCGGCGCCGGCGGTGCTGGCGGCACCGCCGAAGACGAGCGAGCCGGGCAAGCTCAAGGTAGCGTTCAACGGTGACATGCCGATGACCGGGCAGGACAAGGACGGCAACCTCATCGGCACCGACGGCGAGCTGATGGTGATGATCGCCAAGAACCTCGGCCTGAGCGTCGAGCCGCAGCTGATGGAGTGGTCGGCCGAGATCCAGTCCACCAAGCAGGGCAAGACCGACATCATGCACGGCGCAATGGGGTGGATCGAGCCACGCACCAAGATTATGCTGCTGACCGATCCGATCTACTATTTCGGCACCCTGGCGACGCAGAAGAAAGAGAACAACTGGACCACTTTCGCCGACATGAAAGGCCGCTGCGTGGCCACGGTTTCCGGATTCACCCTGGTTCCGGAGCTCAAGGGCGTGGAGGGCATCGGCGAGGTCAAGCTCTACGACACCACCGACGGTGCCCTGCGCGATTTGATCGCCGGCCGTTGCGATATGGCCATTCTCGATCCGCCCCTGATCCAGCTGGCCATCACGGAGAACCCGGACTGGAATCTGCACCAGCTGCCGATCACGCCCGAGCCGGGCAAGTACCCCATCATGTCGCAGAAGTACAACGTCATCTTCGGGATCAACAAGGAGCTGACGGAGTTGCATGACGCCTTCAACAAGCAGATCGCCAAGGTCTGGGCCGACTGCACCAATGTGAAAGTCATGGCGAAGTACGGGCTTGAGGACAAGAGCTGGTTCGATCCTCCGCCGCAGGAGGAGAACATCCGCATCGGCGTCGATCGACCCAAGGACTGGCAGGCGCCCAACGGCAATCACTGCTTCTAAGACCTCGCGCTGAAATCTCACGGGCTCGCGGGAGCGCGGCGACCTCCGAAGTTGCCGCGTTCCCGTGCGTTCGGTCGCCCCCCTGGGGAAACTCGCCGATGCCATGAAGCCGCTCGTCGATATCATCGACCTGCACAAGTACTTCGGCCCGCTCGAGGTGCTCAAGGGCGTCAGCACACAGGTCGCCAAAGGCGAGAAGCTCTCCATCATCGGGCCGAGCGGTTCGGGCAAGACCACCCTGCTGCGGTGCGTCAACTACCTGGAAAAGCCGACCTCGGGACACATTTACGTGGACGGCAAGCTGATCGGCGAGAAGGAGGTCAACGGCCGTTACGTCCATCTGAGCGACCGTGAGCTCGCCAAGGAGCGCGCGGAGATCGGCTTTGTCTTTCAGCGCTTCAATCTCTTTCCCCACCTCACCGCTCTGGACAACGTCACCGTCGCGCCGCGCCGGGTGCTGGGCATGGCCAAGGCCGAGGCCGACGAGATGGCGATGGAGATGCTCGAGAAGGTCGGGCTTGCGCACAAGGCCGCGGAGTATCCCGAACGACTCTCCGGCGGCCAGCAGCAACGGGTCGCCATCGCCCGGGTCCTCGCCATGAAGCCGAAGCTCATGCTGTTCGACGAGGCCACCTCCGCGCTCGACCCGGAACTCATCGGCGAGGTTCTCAAGGTCATGCGCCAGCTCGCCGACGAGGGTCGTACCATGATGATCGTCACCCACGAGATTCAGTTCGCCGCTGAAGTATCGGACCGCGTCGTTTTCATGGACGGCGGCAACATCGTCGAGGAAGGCCCGCCGGACGAGATCTTCTCCAAACCCCAGCACGAGCGGACACGCACCTTCCTGCGCCAGATCCTCGAGCGCTGAACGGGGCAGAGCGTGGAATTCCTCGAAAAACTCTGGGCCTGGACGCCCGAGGTGCTGCCCGTTCTGTTGAGCGCCTCGATCATGACGCTGAAAGTGACGGCGGGGGCACTGGTCATCGCTCTGGTCCTCGGCATCTTCGTCGCCGTCGCGCGCATATCGCCGCTGCGACTGCTGTCGTATCCCGCATTGATCTACACCGACATCATGCGCGGCACGCCCGCGCTGGTGCAGCTGTTTATCATCTTTTTCGGGCTTTCCGATATCGGGCTCGAATTCGACCCCGTGACGGCAGCCATGATCGGCCTGGGCATGAACGGCGCGGCTTATGTCGGGGAAATCTACCGCGCCGGCATCGAGGCGATTCATCGCGGCCAGCTCGAGGCGGCCCTGTCGCTGGGCATGACACCGGCACGCGCGATGCGCTACATCATACTGCCTCAGGCCGTGCGCATCGTACTGCCGCCGCTCACCAACTACGCCATACTGCTCGTCAAGGACACGGCCATCATCTCCACCATCGCCGCCCCCGAGGTCATGTTCGAGGCGCGGCGCCTGGTGCAGGCGACGTTCATGCACAGCATCAGCGGGCAGATCTATTTGCTTTCCGCGCTCATCTACCTCGCCATCACACTTCCCATGTCTCATCTCGTCCGGCGCCTGGAACGCGCCCGGGACGCGTGGCGCTAGCCGCTCCGCCAACCCATGATCGAGTTCCTGAAAGGCTACGAGGACTACTTCGGCGACTGGGTCTGGGAGATGGCCGTGGCCTCGCTGCGCACCCTCGAGCTCATGCTGCTGGCATTCCTTCTCGCCTGCGTGCTCGGTCTGATCGTCGCTCTGATGCGCATCTCGACGCTGAAGTTGGTAAGTGCAGTGGCAAGGGTGTGGATAGGTTTCTTCCGCGGCGTGCCGGTGCTCGTCATTCTTTACTGGATCTACTTCGCGCTGCCCGAGATGGGGTATGAATTCCTGGTGATCTCCTCCTATACCGCGGCCGTGCTCGGCCTCGGCATCCACGGCAGCGCCTTTCTCGCCGAGGTGTTTCGCTCGGGAATCGAGGCGCTGCACAAGGGACAGATGGAGGCGGCGCTGTCACTGGGCATGACACCGATGCGGGCCATGCGCTACATCATCATGCCACAGGCCTTGCGCATCGTTCTGCCGCCCATCGCCAACTACGCCGTGGGCCTGTTGAAGGAGACCGCACTTTGCTCGATCATCGCCGCCCCGGAGCTCATGCTGCGAGCGAAGGACCTGGCGTCCTCGAGCTTTCTGCCCATGCACGCCTTCGTGCTCGCGGCCGTGTTCTACTACATAATGAGCTTTCCGATGATGCGCGCGGTGGAACATCTGGAAGTGAGAATGGGCAAGGGAAGATGAGTCCCGCACACTCTGCGGTGAGACCGTGCGCGTAACCGCGATCGACGTATTCCCCGTACGGGTTCCCTATCGCCACACCGAGAGGAGCTCGGTGATCACCCGCGCGGGCATCGTCGAGGTGATCGTCAGACTCACCACCGACGACGGCCTGGTCGGCTGGGGGGAGTGCACGCGTGCCGCGGACGTCGCCGGCGTAGAGAGCGCCGTGCGCGCCATGGCGCCTCTCGTGCTCGGGCGCGACCCGTGGGAGAAGGAATCCATCCACCGCGACGTCTTCGTGTCGGGCCTGTGGGATCTGCAGCCCATGACGGGAAATTTCGCCTACGCCGGAATCGACATGGCGTTGTGGGATCTCTGCGGCAAGGCCTCGGGACAGCCCTTGTTCCGGCTGTTCGGCGGTGCCATGCGCGAGCGCGTCGAGTATTTCTATTATCTCAGCTGGAGCGACGCCGACGACGTCGCCTCCCAGGCACAGACCGGGGTCGACGCCGGCTACGAGATCTTCTACCTGAAGGTGGGTATCGACAGCCGCACCGAGTTCGAGATGCTGCAGGCCCTGCGGCATACGATCGGCGCCGGGCGCAGGATACGCATCGATGCCAACCAGGCCTGGCGGCTCCCCGACGCCGTGAGAATTCTGCGGCACTGGCATGAGCGCTTCGACCTCGACTTCGTCGAGGCGCCTGTGCCCATCGAACCGCCGCAGCTCATGCGCGAGCTGCGTGCCGCTGTGCGCGTGCCCCTGTGCGTCAACGAAGGCCTCGGGCGGGAGGTGGATGCCTACCGTATCATCAAGAGCCGCTGCGCCGACTACCTCTGCTTCAGCTGCTACTGGGTCGGCTCGCAGCGGCAACTGCTGACACTCGTGCATGCCGCTGATCTGGAGGGATGGCAGGTCTGCAAGCACACCCACGGCGAGCTGGGTCTTGCCGCCGCCGCCGGCCAGCACATGATGCTCGCCGCGCCCAACGCGTGCCGCGGCCACCAGCAGACCGCGCAGATGATTGCCGACGACATCCTCACCGAGCCGCTGCCGATCGCGACGGGCCCGAGCTGGGGGCGTATCGAAGGCGCCGGCCTCGGGGTCGAGGTGAACGAGGACAAGGTGGGTCGCTATCACGAGGACTATCGGCGCCATGGCCAGTTCCCGCCCTACGGCGACTCGTTCGAACAGCGCCCGCGCGACTGAGCGCCGCCCTGCAATTCACGACATGGCCGGCAGTGCAGTCGATCCGTCACAGTGAACACCGCGGTCATCAGCGAGATTCTCCTGCGGCGGGTACGCCTGCCGCTGCACACGCCCTACCGCCTGTCCTACCGCACCTTCGAGGACTTCGAGCCCATCATCGTCGTGGTGCGGGACGACAACGGCCGCAGCGGCTTTGGCGAGGGCCACATCTCTCCCGGCTCCAGCAGCGAGACCCGCGCCGGCGGCTGGGCGTTCTGCAACCGCTGGGCGCGGACCCTGGTGGGGATAGGCGTCGCGGAGGCCCAGGCGCGCCTCGCTGAGGCGATCGGCGCCAGCCCGGTCGCCGCCACGGCCCTCGGCACGGCGCTGGAGATGCTGTCCGGGCACCCGCTGCTCGCCGTGCCCGAGGAGGTTCGGCTGCGGCTGCTGACGCCTTTCAACAGCGTCGCGCCGAGCGCCATCGCCGCCGAGGTGGAGGAGCGCCTGGGGCAGGGCTTCACCACCTTCAAGATAAAGGTGGGCAAGGACGTGGACACGGATCTCGCGCGCGTCGGCACCATCCAGCGCGCCGCCGCCGGGCGGGCGACACTGCGCATCGACGCCAACCGCGCCTGGGACCGTGATGCCGCCTGCCGCTTCGCCGCGGCCCTCGACCCGCAGAGCATCGAGCTCTTCGAGCAGCCCTGCGCGAGCGACGACTGGGCCGCCAACGCGGCGGTCGCGCGTGTCGCCACGGTACCTGTGATGCTGGACGAGTCCATCTGCAGCGAGGCCGATATCGACCGGGCGGCTGCCATCGCAGGCGTCGGATTCTGTAAACTCAAGCTCAAGCGATTCGGTGGTGTGGCGCGGCTGCATCGGGCCCTCGAGCATGTGCACGAGGCGGGCATGGTCGCGGTCCTGGGCGACGGGCTGTCCAGCGAGCCGGGGTGCTGGATGGAGGCCTGCGTGGCACGCACCACCATCGGCAACGCCGGCGAGTTCAACGGCTTCCTGAAGCCCCGTGCGCGACTTTTTCAAAGGCCGTTGTTGTTCGAGGCCGGCGAGCTGGTGCTGCAGCCGGGGACCCCGCGGCTCCATGAGCAGCGGCTGGCCGAGGCGACGATCGAGCTGCAAAGCCACAGGGTGTGAAGGTGACATGACCGAGACCGGGAGCGCTCTGGCAGTGACACCTTCCGGCGCGGCCCTCGGCGCCGAGATCCAGGGCGTCGACATCGCCCGTGGCGTGACGGCCGCCGACGTCGAGCGCATTCGCGCGGCGCTGGCCCGCCACCTGGTGCTGGTGTTTCGCGCTCAATGCATCGACGACGCCATGCTGCTCGGCTTCAGCCGCCGCTTCGGCGAGCTCGACCCTCCCGGTCCCAACCCCTACGGCGAGCCCTTCCACCGCGAGTTCCCCGAGCTCAACGTCATCTCCAACATCGTCGAGGACGGCAAGCCGCGCGGCAATCTGGGCGACGGCGAGGCGGTCTGGCATGCGGACATGACCTACATCGAGCGCCCGCCCAAGGGCGCCGTTCTCTATGCGCTCGAGTTGCCGCCGAGCGGCGGCGACACCCACTTCGCCAACATGTACACGGCTTACGCCGAGCTGCCGCAGACGCTCAAGCGCCGCATCGAGGGCCGCGTCGCCATCCACGACGCGGCCCACAACAGCGCCGGCATGCTGCGCAGGGGTTACACGGAGGTCAGCGACCTGCGCGAGACGCCGGGCGCCCACCAGCCGCTGGTGCGGACCAATCCCGCCGACGGGCGCAGGGCTCTTTTCCTCGGCCGCCGGCCGCACAGTTATATCGTGGGCCTCGACGTCGCCGAGAGCGAGGCACTGCTCGACGCCCTGTGGGCCCACGCCACCGCGACGCGCTTCGTCATGCGGCACGAATGGCGGCTCGGCGACGTGCTGATGTGGGACAATCTGGCGGTGCTGCACCGGCGGGACGCGTTCGACCCGAGCAGCCGGCGGCGGCTGCACCGCGCACAGCTTCGCGGCGAAGAGACGATCCGCTAGCCCCGCGCTCGTCCTGGCCTCGGTGCGCCCGGCGCCGGACACATCACGTCGGCGCCGGGCGGCGCAGACGCCCGGCTAGAAGTACAGCGAAATGTCGCGGTGGGCCGCCGTGCAGCCCACGATGGCGAGGGCCTGCTCGCGCGGCAGCTGCGGCTGCTGGCGCAGGCCGATGTTGAGACGAAGGGTTTCCTCGTAGGCCCGCAGGCCGGGAAGCAGAGCGGTGAAGGCGCGCTGGCGCCAGGCGAGCTCGTCGCGGTACTGCGCCAGCGCCCGGTCCAGCGCCGCGAGCGCCTTGGCCTTGTCGGGCTGCTTGCTGCGCAGTTGACGTCGCGCCGTGCTCAGCTCGGAGCGAATGTCGCGCACGCTCTCGACCTCGCGCAACGCCGTCGCCGCCGCCTCCACCGCCGCCGCGCCCTGCTCGGGCTCGCCGGCAGCCACCCGCTGCGCCAACGTCGCCATATCGCTCTCGAGCGCCGCCATCACCGGCGCCGAAGCAATAGCGGCGATAAGCTCTCTGAGCGGCGTATAGGCGTCGTCCACGTTGCGTCGGTACGCGCTGCGTGCCTTGGTCTCCGCCTTCTGCAGAGCGCTGAAAGCATCGTGCTGCGACTGCCAGCGCTCGGGCACCTGGGCCCGCAGGGCTTCGCGCTCCCTCTCGAGCGCCGCCATCTCCTGCTCCAGGGACGGTCTGACGGCGGCCTCGGCATCGAGGCGTCCGAGGCGTGTGCCGAGCTCCGCCATCTCGGCCGCCACCCGGCGAACGTCGCGCTCGATGTCCCGCACCTGCGTGTGCAGCGGGCGGTAGGCGTCGGTCTCCGCACGCACGACCCGCTGGGCTGCGCGCACCTCCTCGACGAGTGCGAACGTGCCCTCGGCCTTCTTCAGCGAGTCCTCCAGTGCCCGGCGCAGCGGCTGCGGTACGTAGCTCGTGTCGAGCCCCTCCGCCGTGGCGATGGCCTCTCGGATGGCGGTGGCGTGCACGTCGTATTGCGAGAACACGTACTCCTCGAGGCAGGACTGCAGGCGCGGGTTGAGCGGCGGCGGCGCGGTCTCCGACGTCAGCGACATGCGGTTGGGCAGGTAGTTCACGAGCTTGGGACTGACGGCGACGATGCCCAGCGCGACGAGCTGCAGGCAGATGAATGCGATGACACCACGGTACATCTCGAGCGTCTTCACCGCCGCCGAGGCGACGCCGCGCAGGTAGAACAGGGCAAATCCGAAGGGTGGTGTGAGAAACGAAGTCTGTATGTTGAGCCCGATCATGACGCCGAGCCATACCGCCGTGACGTTCGCCGAAGGGTCCGCAAGCAGAATGGGTGCCACGATGGGCACCACCACCACGGCAATCTCGATAAAGTCGAGAAAGAATCCCAGGACGAAGATCACCGCCATGACGATGACCAGCTGCGCCCAGAACCCCCCGGGGAGAGAGGTGAGGAACTCGCGCACGAGTTCCTCACCGCCGAAGGCGCGGAAGGCGGCGGTCAGCATCGCCGCGCCTAGAAGTATGATGAAAACGAGCGATGTGGTCTTCGCCGTCTCGATCATCACTCCGCGCAGGGTGTCGCCGACGACGAAGGTCCGCCAGCCGCTCCATACCACGGAAACCATGAACGCGGTCGTGGCGATCCCGGCGAGAACGATCGCGATGACGTCGGCCTGTGAATCGATGTTCTTGACGTTGATGGGAGACACGCGCGTGATCACGACCAACGCAATCACTGACACCACCGCCAGCACCGCCGGGCGGTACGCTCCGGGAGAGCCCTCGCGCAAGCGGTAGCCCGCCATGACGGTGGCGCCGACGGCGCCGATCGCACCTGCCTGATTCACCGTGGCGATGCCGGTGATAATGGAACCCAACACGATCAGGATCAGCGCCAGCGGAGGCACCAAGATCAGCAACACGCGCAGTGCGAACTTGATGTCGTACTCGCCTTGGAAGTGCACGGCCGGCGCCATCGAGGGCCGCAGCAGCGACAAAGCGAGGATGAAGACCATGTACAACCCCACCAGAACGAGCCCCGGGACGAAGGCTCCCATGAACATGTCGCCGGCGCTGGTGGAGACGACGTCGAACTCGGAAGGCATGGAGAATTCGCCCGTGGACTCCTTGAACAGGCTCTTGCGTGTGGTGCTCGCCTGGTCGGTGGCGCTCGCCAGCTGATCGGCGAGAATGATCAGCACGATCGAAGGCGGTATGATCTGACCGAGGGTCCCCGACGCGGCGATCGTTCCCGTGGCGAGCGAGTTGGAGTAGTTGTTGCGCATCATCGCCGGCAGCGAGATCAGGCCCATCGCCACCACCGTGGCGCCGACGATGCCGGTGGTGGCGGCGAGCAGCGCGCCGACGAACACGACCGAGATGCCGAGGCCGCCGGGCATCGGGCCGAACAGCTGCGCCATGGTCACCAGCAGGTCCTCGGCGATCTTCGAGCGCTGCAGCATGATGCCCATGAACACGAACAGCGGGATGGCGATGAGGGTGTCGCGCTCGACCTCCCAGTAGATGCCGCGGAAGTTGGTCACGCCGGCGCTCAGCCACTGCACCGGTCCGCCCTGAGCGAAATAAGCGCTGGCGTCATCGGCGAAGACGTAACCGGCCAGCGCCGCCGCGCCTATGGTGAGTATCGCCGAGCCGGGCAGCGCGAACGCCACCGGAAAGCCTGAGCCCAGCGCCGCGGCCATCACCGCGATCAGCATGATGAGGAAGACGAGTTCCATGGCGCCGGGCTGCCCGCCTTAGGCCGCCGGTGCGGCCTCGGTAACCACGCGCCGCTTGCCGGACTCGCCAAAGAAGTCCGCGACCCCTTGCAGCAGATAGGCCGCGAACTGCAGCGTCATGGTGATGGCGAAGATCCCCAGCATTGCCGCCATCAGGTACTTCACGTACATGCCGAAGCCCGACTGCGACACTTCCAGGCTGAGCAGCGGACTGGTGATGATGCTCGAGGACTGGTTCATGCTGATGATCAGGATGACCCCGCAAAGGGGCAGGCCGAGCAGCAGTGAGCCGGCCGCATTCACCACGCCGCGCTTGCGCTCGCTGAAGGCGTGGTAGAGCACATCGACGCGCACATGGCCTTCCTCGACGAGCGTGTAGGCGCTCGAGAACAGGAACAGCCCCCCATACCAGAAGCGCACCAGATCGCCCATGAACGCCTGCTCGTAGGAGAAGACGAAGCGCGAGATGACGATCTGCAGCTCGGCCACCACCACCAGCAGCGCGAGCCAGGTGAAGCCCAGCGTGCGGGTGAGCGCGGCAAGGAGCAGGGCCGCCGCGATGAGGGGCAGGTGAACGGTGGGGCCGCGATACTGGTTGCGACCGAGATCCTGTGTCAGGCCCTCACCGACGAGCGCCGGCAGCAGGCCCTCGACGCGCAGGAACGAAACCACGCCGTCGGCGAGCCCCACGAGCAGCACCGTCCAGAACGCGAAGCGGGCCACGTAGGCGGCGATGGCGGTGATGGCCGCCTCGTCGCGGCGCAGGCTGCGCTCCGGGGTCACCGACACGAACACGGCCGGCACCGCCGCCGCGAGCGCATATAACGCCACCTGCACCCAGCTCGCGGCGGTGCTTTCGGCGGTGAGCGCCGCGCCCGCGCCGGGCCAGTCGTGCCAGAAGGTCAGGTAGACGTCGATCAGAAACGCGAACAGCGTCGCGACCACGCACCACCCGACGAAACGTACGATCCATTTCGTAACGGGGGGGACCACGGCCGGGGCGCCGAGGCCGGCGGACGCAGCAACCATCAGTCGCGCTCGTCAGCAGGGGCGGGACGGGGTGTCACCCCGTCCCGCGCTGGGATAGCGGGAACGGTGCCCGCGCAGCTGACCGCAACCGGCTCAGATGCCGAGCACTCGGTTGCGCTTGAGCGAGTAAGCGACGTCGGAGAGCTTGAGCCAGCCGGCGACGTTGCTGCGGGCGGCGTCGAAGCTCTCGTAGATGCGGTTGGCGAGATCGCTGTGCTGACGAGCCTCCTCGGACACGGCCGCCGCCGCTTCGCCGAAGCTCTCGAAGATCTCGTCGCTGAACTCACGCAGCTGCACGCCGTGCTCGTCCACGAGTCGCTTGAGGTACGTACCGTTGTTGGCGTTGACCTCGGACATCATGAGCTCGCACTCCTGGTGGCAGGCCGACGTGATGATCAACTGATCGGTCTTCGACAGCTTGCTCCACCAGTCCTTGTTGATTCCCATGGCGGTGAAGCCGCCGGGCTCGTGCATGCCCGGGAAGTAGTAGTACTTCGCGGCCTCGTAGAACTTCAGGAAGTAGTCGTTCCACGGGCCCACCCACTCGGTGGCGTCGATGGCGCCGGAGACCAGGTTCTCGTAGATCTGGCTGCCCGGCAGCGATACGGGAGAGGCACCCACCTTGGCCATGACGTCGCCGCCGAGGCCGGGAATGCGCATCTTGAGGCCCTTGAGATCGTCGACGGTCTCGATCTCCTTGCGGAACCAGCCGCCCATCTGCACACCGGTGTTGCCATTGGGAAGGCACTTGATGCCAAAATCGCCCGAGAGCTCGTCCCACAGCTCCTGTCCGCCGAGATGGAAGATCCAGGCGCCCATCTCCGTGTAGGTCAGGCCGAAGGGCACGGAGGTGAAAAAGGCGAAGCCCGGGTGCTTGCCTTTCCAGTAGTACTCGGCCGAGGTGTAGGCCTGGGCGTTTCCCGACGCGACCTCGTCGAAGACGTCAAACCCGCCTACGCGCTCGCCGGAGGCGAAGTACTGCGTGGTGATACGGCCATCGGTCAGGTCGGTGATACGCTGTGCCAGACGCTGCGCGCTGGTTCCCAGACCGGGAAAGTCGCGGCCCCAGCTCGACACGATCACCATCTCCTTGCGCGACTGCGCGATCGCCGGTGCAGCGATCGTGGAGGCGGCGACGGTAGCGCCGGCGGCGCCGGCCTTCTTTATGAATGAACGACGATTCATCGGGTCTTCTCCTGATTTTGGTGGTCTTGCCACGGAAAGATCGTTTCTTACCCGCTCCTCCCAATCCCGGCCAGCGCGGAAACGCGCATGCCGGCTGGCGCGGGGACGCACATTGCGAGCAGTCAACAGCGATCATCCCCCCTGGCGCCCCGCAGGTCAACGCCGTCGCCATCGAAGCCTCCCCCGCCGGGGCGGATCGTCAAGCGGGGCGGCACGCCGTCATCAGGGCATGAACGCGCCGCCGCTGACGTGCAGCGTCTGGCCGGTGATGTAGCCGGCCTCGGGCAGACACAGATGGCGCACCAGCGCGGCGACCTCCTGAGGGCGCCCGCGTCGGCCGAGCACGGACGGGTCATCGCCGCCGTGGAACAGCGCCGGTCGCCCGGCGCTCTCGCCGCGCACGGTGTCGATGGTGCCCGGCACGACGCAGTTGGCGTTGATGCCGCGCTCGGCGAACTCCACCGCCAGCGCCCGCGTGAATCCCGTCAGGCCGGACTTGGCCGCCGCCACGTGGGCGCGCTGGCTGGCGCCGATGTGCGCGGCCAGGCCGCCGATGTTGACGATGCGCCCGCCTCCGGCAGCGAGCATATGGGGGATCGCGTGGCGCGCGCACAGAAAGGCGCCGTCGAGAATGACCCCCGTGATCTCGCGCCACTGCGCGAGCGTCATCGACTCGAACGGCTGCGTGCGGCGCAGAGCGGCGTTGTGCACGAGAATGTCGAGCCGGCCGAAGCGCTCTATGACGTCGTCGACCCATCCGCGCACCGACGCTTCGTCGGCGACGTCGCCCACGCGGGCCAGCGCGCCCACACCCTGCGCCTCGAGCTCGGCGGCGACACGCCGCGCGGCCTCCAAGTCGGTGCGGCCGGTGACGGCGACCGCGGCGCCGGCCTGCGCCAGCTCCAGAGCGATGGCGCGGCCGATGTTGCGCGAGCCGCCGGTGACGAGCGCCACCCTGCCCTCGAGCGGTCGGGTAACGGCGCTCATCCGCGGGCCCGGGCGCGGCGGTTGAGCAACGCGCTCCACATCGGCCAGCTCAGACTGAGCACGGTGAGCGCGAACAGCAGGTTGAAGATCGGACTTTCGAAGAACCTCAACCAGTCGTTGTCCATGATGATCATCGACTGCGACAACGATTCCTCGACCAGCTTGCCGAGGATCAGACCCATCACCAGCGGCGCCGGGCCGAAGCCGTGACGCAGCATGAGAAAGCCGACGACGCCCGCGATCAGCATCACCCACACGTCGAAAACCGAGGAGCCGTAGGAGTACGAGCCGATCAGCGAGAACACGAACACCGCCGGCCACAGAAACTGCCGCGGGATGAGCGTTATGCGCGAGAACACCTTGGCGCCGGCCAGGCCGATGCCCAGAAACAGAAAATTTGCGATGAGCATGGCCGCGAAGATGGCGTAGACGAACTCCGGGGTCTCGCGCATCAGGTAGGGACCCGGACGGAATCCGTGCAGGATCAGCGCGGCCAGAATGAGCGCGGTGGTGGCGCTGCCGGGGATGCCCAGGGCGAGCGTCGGCACCATGGCGCCCCCGGTGGCGGCGTTGTTGGCCGCCTCGGGCCCCGCGATGCCCTCCGGCGCCCCGGTGCCGAACTCCTCCTTGTTCTTCGACCAGCGCCGGGCCTCGTTATAACCCATGATGGCGGCGACGGTTGCGCCCTCGGCCGGCAGGATGCCGATGAAGGTGCCAATGCCGGACGAGCGCAGGATGGTGCCCCACACGCGGCGGAAATCGTCCCGGCTCGGCAGCCGCACCACGACCTTGGTGATGCGCTCGTAGGCGACGTCGAGGGCCTGGGATTGGTTGAGCATCTCGCCGACGGCGAACAGGCCGATCAGCACCGGCACGAAGCGAATGCCCTCGGTGAGCTCGGGCACGTCGAAGGTGAAACGCTCGACGCCGGTCGTGAGGTGAATGCCCGCGGTGCCGATGAGCACGCCCACGGCGCCCGCGATGAGGTTGCGGATCGAGGAGCGGCCGCTGATCGACGCCAGCATGGACAGCGCGAACACCGCCAGGGCGAAGTACTCCATCGGCCGGAAAGACAGCGCGATCTTCGCCAGCAGCGGCGTGGCGGCGAGGAACACGAGGAGACTGATGACGCCGCCGCAGATGCTGCTGACCGCGGCCAGGCCGAGCGCGCGACCCGCCTCGCCGCGCTGGGCCATGGGAAATCCGTCGAGTGCGGTGGCCGCCGCCGGCGGCGCCCCGGGCGCATTGATCAGAATGGCGGTGATGGAGCCGCCGAAGGTGCCGGCGCAGTAGAGCGAGGCCATCATGGCTATGGCCGGGACCGGCTCGAGACCGATGGTGAACGGGAGCAACAGGGCCACTGCCATGGGCGAGCTCAGGCCCGGCAGGGCCCCGACGATGACGCCGACGAGAACGGCAATGAAGATCAGCAGGATGTTGAACGGGTCCGCAACCAGCGCGATTCCCTGCAGCATCGCCTCCATGGCGGTTCCTTAGCGGATGTCCAGACCCAGGATGCCGGGCTCGAAGTAGACCTGCAGCAGGCCCGAGAAGAGCAGCAGCACGAGCGTCGGAAATGCCAGCGCGAACGGAATCACCAGCCGCCAGCGGCGCTCGCCCCACAGCAGCGGCACGACGACGCAGGCCACCACCAGTGTCAGATAGGTGCCTAGCCAGTGCATCCCCAGCACCAGCACGAACAGCAGCCCCGCCGTGATGTAGGCCATGGCGCCGATCGGCTGGCGACGGCCCTTGTCCAGGCGCGCACGCCCCTGTGCGTGAAACAGGTGCTCGATCGGCAGGATCAGGCTCAGCAGCACGATAATACCGAGCAGCAGGCGCGGGAAGAACTCCGGCGGCACGTCCTGGGCGAACAGGGGCGAGACCTTTTCGAACCCCGTGGTGAGATAGTAAAGCCAGGCGCAGCCGGCCAGGATCAGCAGCGCAACGACGAGGTCGGTGACATGAATAAAGCCGGCGGGGGGGCGGGCGTCGCCGGCACCCGCCTCCCGCGCCGCATCCTGTCGCTGCTCGCTCATGACACCGGGGCGGCGACCGTCACTCCTTGAGCAGCCCCAGCTCCTCCAGCGCCTGCTTGGCCGCGGCGTACTCTTCCTTGATGTGCTTGTCCCACACCTCGTGACCGGCGACGCTGTCCTCCACGTTCAGACCGGAGCTCTTCAGATAATTGGCGAAGGTCTCGTGGTTCATCGCCTTGACCATGGCATCGGAGAGGATCTTGATGCGATCCTCGGGCGTACCCTTCAGTACCCAGTAACCGCGCGTGGTCGAGGTCTTCACCGGGTAGCCGAGCTCGAAGGTGGTGGGCACGTCGGGGTAGTCGCCCAGGCGCTTGTCGCTCATCACGACCAGCGCCCGGAAGGTGCCGTCCTGCACCTGCGGCCCCGCCTCGCTGACGTTGGGCAGGGTCGCGTCGATGGCGCCCGACATCAGCGCCTGCACCATCTGCGCGCCGCTGCCGAACGGCACCACCTTGAACTTGAAGCCGGCGGCCTTGGCAAACTGCGCCAGGCCGATGTGCTCGGTGCCGCCCACCTGGGCAACGCCCCAGTTGAGGGGCTTCTGCTTCGCGGCCTCGACGAGGCTCTGCAGATCCTTGTAGGGACCGTCAGCGGACACGGTGATGAAGGTCGGGTCGTCCATGGCGCGGGCAACGCCGACGACGTCGTCGATGGTGAGCGGCGACTTGCCGCGCGCGATGGTGTACAGATGGGTCTGCGTCAACGCCAGCACCGTGTGTCCGTCGCGGTCCTTGCCGAGCGCGTACTGATGCGCCTTGGCGCCGGACCCTCCCCGCTGCGCGGTGACGACCATGTCGGCCTCGAGCTCACGGCGGGTGCGGATCATCATCATCCGGGCGGTCGTGTCGGTGCCGCCACCGTAACTGGAGTGGATGACCACCTCCACGGCCTTCGACGGGAACTTCTCCTGCGCCGGAGCCGCGGCGGCGCACAGAAGCGCGGTGACGGCGACAACGGACGAGCGACGTGCAAAGCTGTTCGAGCGGGTCATGCGCACCTCCAGGGACTGTTGTAGTTGTATTGGCTTGATCGACACGTTGCGCCCGGGGTGAGCGTGGGCGACTCGTGGGTCGGACCGCGTGCCTTGTTGTCGGTCTCCATTCTATATCCATCCGCCACCGGCGTCAGCAGCGCCGCGCCGGCGACTTGCGAGCCCGCTCCGACCCCAGACAGGCGTAGACCACCCGCCGAGCGTCCACTGACTGCGGCGACGAGGTTGAAGAAGAACCCGCGGGGGCGGCGGGCGCACTCGAGCCGAGCACCGAAGGCGACGCGGAGGCGGGCGCAGGTAGGCATCCCCGGCGCGTCCGGCCGGGCGGAGGCACGCGACGATGGGCTCAGCAGAAAGGGCGAAGTAAACGCCCCGGGCGGCGCCGGCGGCCGCAAGCGCGGCATCGACCGGCGAGAGCCTTGCGGTGTCCGACGACGGCGGCCATCGTACACGCCGCGGCTAACCGCGAGCGCGCTCGCGGCCGATGGCCTCGGCCAGCGCCCGCAGCGGCCCATGGCGGCGCCAATGCTCCAGCGGCAGCGCCAGCTTGCGCCGCCAATTGGGGTGCCCGGTCGTCGTACCCGGCAGGTTGGCCTGCTCCGTCTCGCGCAGGACGTCCTCGAGCTGGATCGTCATGATGGCGGCGGCGCTGCGTGCCAGATACCGGTGCACGGCGCTTACCAGCTGCTCATGCGGCGTGCCGCCGCCCCGCCGCGACGTCGCCCGCGGCTCGAGTCCCTGGTGACGCAGCGCATCGAGCAGGCGCACCCGGTCCTCCTCCCTCGCCCGCAGGCGTGCCCCGCGCTCGCCGTCGTCGGCGAACAGGCCCAGCTCGGTGCGCACCTCCAGGTCCCGCCCCGACCAGAAGCCGGCGAAGGTCGGCAGGTCGTGGGTGCTCANNNCCGTGCCAGTGCTTCTCGAAGTAGAGAACGCGGTAGGAGAGCACGCCGGCCTCGTGCAGGGCGGCGCGGCACTCGTCGGGCACCGTGCCCAGGTCCTCGCCCACCACCGCGCAGCGATTGCGCTGGCTTTCCAGGGCGACGATGCCGAGCAAATCGGCGAAGGGATAGGACACGTAGGCGCCCTGCCCGGGCTCCGCCCCGCGGGGCACCCAGAAAAGCCGCATCAGGCCGACGACATGGTCGATGCGCAGCGCCCCCGCGGCACGCATGTTGGCGCGCAGGCACCGGACGAACGGGGCATAGGCACGCCGGCGCAGCGCTTGCGGTATCCACGGCGCCAATCCCCAGGCCTGGCCGCTGGGGCTGAAGTCGTCGGCGGGCGCGCCGATGCCGGCGCCGGCGGCATGCAGGGCCGGATCCGCAGCGACATCGGCGCCGCCGGCATCGCCGCCCACGGCCAGGTCGCGGTACAGCCCGACGGCCATGCCGAGAGCGCGGGCGCGCGCCGCGGCCGCGTCGAGCTGCACGTCGAGCTGCCACTGCAGGTAGGCGTAGAACTCGGGCTCGGCGCCAACGCCGCCACGGCGTTGGGCGGCGGCCTCGAAGTCGGCATACGCCGACAGATCGGGCCCGGCGGCACGCTGGTAGTCCCGGAACGCGCGTCCGCGCTCGCTGTCGACGGCGAGATGGCGCGCGCGGAAGTGGTCGTAGAGTTCCTTCAGCACCGGCAGCTTGACGGCGGCGACGCCCTCGTAATCGACCAGCTCGCTCGCACGCAGGCGCGCCAGGCGCTGCTGGAAGGTGTCGTCCGCGACGCGACGGCGCACCGGCTCGCATTGGCCGAAGTCCTCAATCGCCTCCACGTTCAGATAGAGCGCGTTGGCGAAACAGCGGCTCGAGGGACTGTACGGGCTCGCGCGCGACGGCTCGGCGAGGTAGAGCGCGTGCAACGGGTTGATGCCGACGATGTCCACGCCCAGGGGAGCCAGCGCCTCGAGGGCCGCGGCGAGATCGCCGAGATCGCCCAGGCCCCAGTTGCGCTCGGAGCGCAGCCCGTAGAGCTGCAGCGACACGCCCCACAGGCGCCCGCCCTCGGCCAGCGCCGGCGGCAGGTAGCAGCGGGCGGGCACGACGATCAGCGCGGCGTCGGCGCACAGCAGCGGCGACTCGGCCCGCAGCTCGACGCGATGGTAGCCGGGAGGCGGCCGCCACGGCAGGTCCCACGCGCGGCGCGGCGGCGACGGCGCCTCGTCGCCGGGCGCGCCGAGCCACGCGAGCTCGTGCAGCTCGGCCTGCGCCCGCTCACGGCGGCCCTTCTCCTCGATCAACGTGGCGCCCAACCGCGCCGCGTCGACACCGGCCGGCAGCGTCAGCTCCAGGCGCACCGGCGCGGCCTCGCGCACGACGATCACCGGCGCGAGCAGACCCTCGCCGTCCGCGCTCCGGGCGCGGGCCTGCTCGAGCGCCGCCGGCGTGGCGACGTCGACGCCCATGGCCGCCAGCAGCGCACGGTCGGTGGCCGCGCGGGTCTCGTGGTACCGGCCCCAGATGTCCCAGTAGCCGCGCTCGATGCCGTGGCGCGCCGCCACCTCAGCCAGGGCCGCGTCCTCCGTCACGACGCGGCTTCCTCGCGTTGCGGCGCCAGCACGCTCACGGACCGGGCGCGCGCGACCACGGCGTCGACGCCGCCCGCGACCGCCTCCCCAGCGGTGGTGAGCAGCTCGCACCACTGCTGCACCCCGCCGCGCCGAGGCAGGCGAAAGGGCACGTCCTCGGCGCCGCGATTGACGAGGATGAGCAGCACGTCCTCGATGCGCGTCCGGGCGCCCACGGCGAAAGTTCCGGCGAGCAGCAGAGCGAAGCAATCCCCGTGCTCGCCGTGCCAGTCGGCGGCCGTCATGGGCTGCGCGTCCGGGCGCAGCCACTCGATGTCGGCGAATCCCCCCGCGGCGACGTCCCCGTCGCCGTGCACGTAGCGGTCGCGGCGCAGCACGGGATGCTCCGCCCGCAGCCGCAGCAGGCGGCGCACGAAGTCGTGGAAGTCACGCTCGACGTCGAGCCGCGACCAGTCCATCCAGGCAGTGTCGTTGTCCTGGCAGTAGGCGTTGTTGTTGCCGCGCTGGGTGCGG
>JABAOH010056021.1_pt1 | contig 29130 bp, 26 predicted proteins | sample 7062181 | NCBI WGS metagenome assembly JABAOH01 (sample SAMN14538630, study PRJNA623070) | marine sediment metagenome | biome: marine biome [ENVO:00000428]; feature: marine pelagic biome [ENVO:01000023]; material: deep marine sediment [ENVO:00002113]; isolation source: pool of 5 deep marine...
GAACTGCGAGCCACCGTGGGTTTGCTGGCAGGCCAGGGATTGATCCAAACACTGGATTTCGGCGATTTTGTCTTGATGCAGCCGGAGTATATTAACAACTACGCATCGGTAGTGGTGCGCTGCGCCCGCGAAAGTACGGACGAAATGGGAAACGTTGCCAGATTGGACGTGCTGGAAGGCACCCTGGATTACAAAGGCATGAAACGGCTGGAGGAGACGGATGAAAAAATCCTGCTGCGGGCCATGCTGCAAACCTTCCTGGACCGCTCTCTCTGCCTGGAAGAAGAGACGCAAGAAGGCACTATGTTGGTATTTCCCTCCTATTTCAAGCGCGACCGTCCCGAATTGCCCGGTCATCCGGCGGTGCTCACAACCTATAGGTTTACCGGTCCCATNNGTTTACCGGTCCCATCGACGAAATCTACGCCACCCTGGTGGTGCGGCTCTATTACACCAATGATTTCCAAAAAGACCAACTGTGGAAGAACGCGGCGGATTTCAAAACCCTGGGCGGCAAACAGGCGGGGTTCCTGCTGATAAAAAAGGCCGACGATACCGCGGAACTGGCGGTCTATTTTGAACCCGGTGTCCAGGAGGACACGCAGGTTTCGTTTATCAAGTACATCCATGAGCACCTGCTGAAGCGGTCAAAGGCTGTGGAGCGGCAGCGGTCTTATGTCTGCCCCCACTGCCACGCCCCGGTTGAGGCAAGGGAAGCGGTAAAGATACGCTTGGAACGGGGTTTCAAAGATATCATCTGCCTGGTCTGTGAAAAGCGATTCGATCTGATCGATTCCATTGAGCAGAAGTTTGCTTCGCCGGAGTTCTTGGAGAAAGTGCGGGCCATGGATGAAGAAGCTAAACGTAAACTTGACAACGAGAGCCTGGAGCTGATCCTTGAAGGCCAGGCCAAAGCTATTGCCGGAGAAGCGGGGCAAATTTACCGGGATGTTTCACAAAAAGATTGGGGCATCGATGCGGAAATCGAATTCAAAGACGATAAAGGTCGGGCCACTGGGCAGCGGGTGTATCTCCAGTTGAAATCCGGCGATTCTTTTCTTTACAAGAGGAAACGAGACCAAAAAGAAATATTCACTATCCGCAAAAAGCGGCATGCCGAGTACTGGCAGAAGCAAGCTTACCCGGTTATGTTGGTTATTCGTACCTCGGATGGAGAGATTCGTTGGATGGACATCACGGATTATTTGAGACGTAAGGGGCCAGATACAAAGCAGGTTGAATTTGAAGGAGAACTTTTCACCGCCGAAAGCCTTTGCCGATTGAGGAAGCTGCTGTTGACACCCTCGAAACACGCGAAAAAATAGCCACTAAGGCACGAGGTCAGACGGTCAGAAATAATTTGCCTCACCCTTTTGAACCGTATTTAAATAGCTCCAGACCATTTTTAAAATGGCTCCAAACCATTTTCAAAATAGCTCCGGACCATTTTTAAAATGGCTCCGAACTACATTTATGTAGCTCCCGACCATTTAAAAAATGGTTCCGAACTACATTTTTGCAGCTCCAGACCATATTCAAAATGGTTCCGAACTGCATTTTTGCAGCTCCTGGCTATTTTCAAAATGGTTCCGAACTACATTTATGTAGCTCCGGTCCATTTTCAAAATGGTTCTGAACTGCATTTTTGAAGCTTGGAGCTATTTTCAAAATAGTTCCTAACTGCATTTATGCAGCTCCGAACCGCATTTAAATAGCTTCAAACCATTTTTTAATTGGCTCCCAACCGGAAATTAAAAGAAAACGGTGCGATAATAATTTTACTTTGCCTGACCCCTTTTTTCTTACGATTTACCGGGGACTTTTGACATCAAAACAGCAAAACTTCGTTTTATCTCCGGGTGCTCAATAACCTCAAATCCAATGCGCTGAGCAATGGAAATGCTCTCCCTAAATTTATCCCTTGATACATGACGTTTAGGCTCGGCAATCAAAACTTTGCCCCCTTGCTTCAAGGATTTGTGAATGCCGGAAAACAAAACCTCACTGTCAGTGACTTCATGAACCACCGCCATTAATAAAGCAAAGTCGATCTCCCCGGATATATCGTCGAGGCCGGTGGAATGCTTCGGACATACACGGGTTTCGATGATACCGGACAATCCGGCCCTGGAAGCTCTTTTATTTAAAGACTTAATCATTTTTTCCTGTAAATCCACACAGACAACCCGGCCGGTTGGCCCCACCATCCTGGCAAGCGGTAAACTGAAGAAACCCATAGCACAACCAAAATCCAGGGCCTTCATACCCTCTTTGACATAGGGACTTAATATTTTTTCAGGGTTTTCCAGCAGGCGCCTTAAAGGACTCGCCATTAGATAACCTACCCACACAGGACAAACATGTCTATCATCAGAATTATTGTCAGCCATTTTTTATCTCCTTGTTTTATTTCACCACAGAGGCACGGAGAACACTGAGAGTAGTATCTCTGTGGTTGTCATTCTTAATATTAAAAGACTTAAATACCATAAAGCAAGAGAATTGACAATAGGGGAGCCTCTAAAATCTCTTGTTCCAGGGAACCATAAAGGCATTTACAATGCGACAGCGGGGATTTGTTCTGTCCTGGCAGAACTCCTGGAAAAGCCTATCATTCCATGCTTTTGTTTTTTTGTTTTCCAATTTTTCCATTTGAGTTTCCCTATAGCAGAATTTTTATTAAAAAGAGAAAACGCTTGTAAATTGAAAATCATCGTTATAAAGAGATTTTGAGAAATATGCCGGTTGGCATCTCTATTGCTATATGAAAAGTGGAATTTAATAGAAGTTAAATTCCCGGTTGGACGTTCTGTTTGGCCAAAACAGATAAAAAAATACAAATAAAAAAAGGAGAATAATATGAAAACAAAAAAAATCACAAAACTATCCCTTAACAAAACAACCATTGCCAACCTTGGCAGGAAGCAGATGTCAGTGGCTAAAGGTGGAGATGGAGTTTGGACCGAACCCGCAGGTTGTTCCGATCCCGGATCAACCTGTCGTTATTGTCCTACCATAAATGATCCTCTTTGCCAGCCCACCGCAGACTGTCCCCCCACTGTAACTGAAAACACCTTATGTCTATGTGAAAGTATTGATTTACCATGTAAAACAGACTACTGCTAATCGCTTTGATTTAACCGTTTGTTGATAATCGTTTTATAAAAAGGCAGCCGCAAGGCTGCCTTTTTCTTTTTACTCCCAATTTAGAAGTGCTGTTCAGGTTTCCCTGTTATTGACAAATAAAAGTAATTATCTTAATATTAAGTCACCATGCAACCAGGAATAATTAGCTCAGTAGGTAGTAGAATTCAAAAAAGACTTAGAAATGCCCTGGAGTTTTATATGTTCTCTATTTCGGTTTTTTTTAAACTATATCGTTTACGCCAGCTGAAAGGAATCAGTAAAACCGTCCTGCTGCGCCAGATCATGTTTACCGGTTATGACGCCATAGCCCTGATCGGGTTTATTTCCCTGAGCACCAGTGCCCTGATTATTATCGAAGTCCATCAAATCATGGGACAATTGGGTGAGAGTCAGCTGGTCTATGACCTCATGGTGCTGATTGTGATTCGTCAGGCCAGCAGCCTGTTTACGGCATTGGTGGTTATCGCCCGGTCCGGGACTTCCATTTCCACGGAATTGGGTAACATGGTAGTACACAAAGAAATCGACCTGTTAAATTCTTTCGGCATTTCCCCCTTTGCTTACCTGGTAGTCCCCCGCGTGGTTGGGGTGGTGGTTTCACTCTTTACCCTGACCCTATATTTCAACCTGCTAGCGATTCTTGGCGGGGCGGTTTTTTACAGCTTTTTTTATGATATTAGCATTGGCTATTTTATAAACCGGTTGATCCGGCAGTTGACACTTCTTGAGCTTTTTATACCGGTGATCAAGTCTGTCCTGTTCGGCTTTGCTATCGGCCTGCTCTCATGCTACCAGGGATTAAAGGTTCGGGTGGCCAGTACGGAAGTCCCCCAACGGACCATGCGGTCGGTGGTTAATTCGGTGGTGTCGGTCCTGGTTTTAAATATTGTCGTCACACTGCATGAATATATTTGACAGGTTCAGAGGTGAAAAGAACGATGGATGTTGAATTGGTTAAGGTTAGCCATTTAAACCTGAGCGTGGACGGCATGCAAATTTGCCCGGATACCAATCTGTCCCTGAAGAGACATCGAGGGTATCTCATTGCCGGACCTATTGAGAAGGCCAATGTTTTTTTATTAAGAGTAATTGGAGGCATTCATCCGCCGCAATATCACCACCAACAGGCCCGGGTTCTTTTTCAGGGGTTAGACATGTATGAGTCCCGCGAAAGCGTGATAAAAGAGATTAAGAAAAAAATCGCTTTTGTCTTTTGTGAAGGCACCCTGATTTCCAATTTAACCATTAAAGAAAACCTGCTTTTACCGCTCCAGTATCATTACCCCGGTTATGACGATGCCGCGGTCATGGAGAAAATAAACGAGGATTTCAATTATTTTGGGATTCCCGATGTTTTGCAAAAACGACCCGCTGAGATATCTTACGACGTAAGAAAAAAATTGGCATTTATTCGCGCATCACTCCAGGAACCTGAATTAATCCTGATGGATAAGCCGTTGTTCAACCTTGATGAGCATGAGAGGGACCAGGTGATCCAATACCTGGAGAATTTAAAATCAAACGGGATCACCTTCACTATTTTTAGTCGCTGTGTATCCGTTCTTGAGCCGTTGATCGATGAAGCCATCTTACTGGAAGAGGGGAAACACCCCACCATCATCGCTAAAAACGATCAAGAATTTGAAAGTCTTTCCCGTTCTAGGTTTTTACGTTCATGGGGACGTAATGGTATTGGTTCACGTGCAATTTCACCAGGAGAAAACAATGGATTTTAAATTCAGACATACAGATAAAATTGTGGGAGCGTTTATTTTTTTTGCCCTGGTCATTGTAATTACCGGCCTTATTATGATTGCTGTTTCCAAAAATTTGTTTGTAAAAACCCATTCCTTTAAAACCTTATTATCCGATGCTGAGGGTTTGTCCACCTCCACGACGCTAAAATTCAAAGGTTATGAAATCGGGAAAGTGAAGAGTTTTCTCCTTAACGACGATAACAACATCGATGTGGAACTTGTGATTTATAAACAATTCCGGGACAAGATCGTTTCAGGTTCGGCTATTTACAGGCAGGTGAACCCCATAACCGGGAGTATGTCGCTGATCTTGTTGTATCCGAATCGACTCCCGGTGAATCTATCCCAGGATGATGTTGGTGGAATTGCCCTCCTTGAAGAGGGGGAATACATCCCATCACTGGATATGAGGGATGGGCAGCGGTTGCTGGAAGCTAATATGATTGAAAGGAGCGGCGATGCCATCTCCATTTTGTTCGAGGATGCCCGGGACTTTGTCTCTAATCTGCGGCAGGAATTCCAATTAAAAAAAGACAGCTTCAAAACTTTTTTTCAAAATGTAGTGGATTTTTCAGAGACCCTGGCCAGGAACAGGGAGATTATCGACAACCTGAATCAATTACTGGACCCCCGGGGCGGCCCGCTTTTCGATACACTGGAACGATTTTCGCAAATATCGGTGCAGTTGAGAGAATCCGCAAACCGCTTGAATGAGTTGATTGAGAATTACAAGGACCCGGAAGGTCTGATAACCAAAATGCTCCAGGTCAACCAGGGTGAACTTGATCAAACCCTGCAGAATATTAATCAAAATTTAACCACCCTGCACCACATACTCACGGAATTAAAAGAACAATCGCCTCTAATCGCGGATATTCTCAACAGGAGCAATAAAACCCTCCAGGCCATCAATAACAATCCATTTCTTCGGGGCGGTATCCCCAAAGAAAGTAAAAAAACAAACTCCAGCAAGAAAAAACGACTGGATATAGACGAAGAAAAATGAAAAAATATGTAATCCTGCTTTGTTGTTTGGCTGCAGTTTTAATTTTAAGCGGCTGCTCATCGTTACCTAAAGAGATCGAACCGCAATCGTTAACGTTTGCCAACATGAAAATGAAACATGCCCGGGAAGCCCAGAAACGGCAGGAATTTGCCAGGGCGCTCCTGCTTTATAAAGATGCCTATGACCTGTTTACCCGGCTCGATTTTATCGGGGGTAAAATCAATTCAAGTTTATCCATTGCCCGGCAGTTTTTTTACCTGGATAAGCCCGAAGAAGCAAAACAATGGCTAAACAAAGCGTCGGACTTGATCGAAACCCATATGCCCCGCCTGGAAACCTCCAGGTCGATCTTGTTGATGGAAATGGCGTTTGCCAAAAAAGATTACAAAAAGGTGATCGATATTGCGGAACAGGCCATTGCCACCGCACAAGAGCAAAACCTCGAGTGGCAAACTGAAATTCTTTGTTACGCCATGGTTGCCAAAGCACAGTTGAGACTGGATTATCAAGGGGAGTTTGACCGGGTACAATCGGTCATAATCCAATTGCAAAAAAAATTTGAGAAACGGAAAACGGATGACCCGGAAGTCCTGGGTTTTGCCTATTACTATACAGGATATATTTACAGTACCTTTGAGAAAGATTGGAGCCAGGCCCTGGTGTTTTTTGAAAAGGCCAAAGAAATTGACAGTCTCATTGACAATCCTTATGGAGTGGGGAAGGATTTATATTCCCTTGGCCGGTGTTATGAAGAGCTGGGATTTTTTAGAAAGGCTGTCAGCAGTTTTGACAGGGCAGTGGAGGTCTTTGCTCTCTTGGATGATGCGGAGATGGTTGAGAAGGCAAAGAAGAGGGCCGAGTCCGTCCGCAAAAAAATTCCCATTAAATGATCTTGGGAATGAATATGATGCAGCCGATAATTGCGGAAACCACGGCAGCGATTAATACTGCACCTGCTGCCACATCTTTAATGAAACCGGCTTTTTTGCTGTAATCGGGTGATATCATATCCACAAGCGATTCCACTGCCGTATTAAACAATTCCGCTGTCAGCACCAACCCGATGGCAAATACCACCAGGGCCCATTCCACCGGGTTCAATTTAAATAGGTATCCGGCAATAACAACGGCGAGTATTGCCAGTAAATGGATCCATAAATTGTGTTGGGTTTTAATGGCAAACCAGATCCCCCTGAAAGCATACCCAAAACTTTTGATTCGCTTTCTCATCTACTTTCGGTGTCTATAAATAAAAAAGGCAGCCCTCCTTTTAAAGGGCTGCCTTTTTTATTTCATTTATTTAATTTTCGTGTTTAATGCTTAATACATTCCGCCGCCGCCCGGGGGCATAGCCGGCATTGCTTTTTCTTCTTCCGGTATTTCAGAAACCAGGCCCTCGGTGGTTAACAGCAGTCCGGCCACAGAAGCTGCATTTTGCAGTGCGATTCTCACCACCTTGGTAGGATCGATGATACCTTCTGTAATCAAATCGGTGTATTTTTCAGTTAAGGCATCGAAACCAAAACCCGTTTCGTCTGAATTCTTTACTTTTTCAACAACCGTTGCACCTTCATGCCCCGCATTGATGGCAATCTGGCGTAATGGAGATTCCAGGGATTTCTTCAGGATATTGATCCCCAACTGCATATCTCCTTCCAGTTTTAGATCTTCCAGGGTTTTGATGCTTTTGAGCAAAGCAATACCGCCGCCCGGGACAATGCCTTCTTCCACTGCAGCCTTGGTGGCATGCATGGCATCTTCAACCCTGGCTTTTTTCTCTTTTAATTCGGTCTCGGTGGCAGCACCGACGCGAATAACAGCCACACCGCCGGACAGTTTGGCCAATCGTTCCTGGAGTTTCTCTTTGTCATAATCGGAAGTGGCATCTTCAATCTGGTTTTTGATCTGGGCGATCCGTGCTTTAATGGCCTCATCCGTACCGGCACCTTCGACGATGGTGGTGTTGTCTTTATCTACTACGATCTTCTTGGCATTACCTAAGTGTTCCAGCGTTACATTTTCCAGTTTCATTCCCAATTCTTCGGAAACCACCTGTGCTCCGGTGAGCTTGGCGATGTCTTCCAGCATGGCTTTTCTTCTGTCACCAAACCCCGGGGCTTTTACGGCAACGATATTGAGGATGCCCCTGATTTTGTTGAATACCAATGTGGCCAGTGCTTCACCTTCGATATCTTCAGCCACCACCAGCATGGGCTGACCGGATTTGGCCACCTGCTCCAACAGCGGCAGGATCTCCCTTAAATTGGCAAGCTTTTTGTCATGCAAGAGAATTAACGCGTTTTCCAGTTCTGCCACCATCCGGTCCGCATCCGTGACAAAATAAGGTGAAAGGAATCCCCGGTCAAACTGCATCCCTTCAACAAAATCCAGTACAGTGTCAAGAGATTTGCCTTCTTCAACGGTAATCACGCCGTCCTTTCCGACTTTTTCCATGGCTTCTGCGATAATCTCACCAATGGAAAGGTCATTGTTGGCGGAAATAGCCCCTACCTGGGCAATCATTTTCCCGGTTACCTGTTGACTCAGTTTTTTTAAATCGTCCACCACACGGTCTACACCTGTATCGATTCCCTTCTTAATGAGAGTGGGATTGGCGCCGGCAGCAACCATTTTTAAACCTTCTTTATAAATGCTTTGAGCCAGCACTGTTGCCGTGGTGGTTCCGTCACCGGCAACATCCGACGTCTTGGATGCCACTTCCCTTACCATCTGGGCACCCATGTTTTCCAGCGGCTCTTTCAGTTCTATTTCTTTAGCAACCGTCACACCGTCCTTGGTAATGGTGGGCGACCCAAACTTCTTCTCCAGCACAATATTACGGCCCCTGGGCCCTAATGTCGCCTTTACCGTATCGGCCAATTGATCGATACCTCTTAACATGGACTGCCGTGCCTCTTCTCCTAAAGTAATTTCCTTAGCCATTTTTCATTTCCTCCTTTTTCATTCTCAATTTAATATTTAATTCTTTGGTTTAACCAGGTCGGTTTATCCATCTTCGCTAAGCGCCTATTCAAATTTAGCAAGAATATCCGACCTTTGAATAATCAGGTGTTTCTTACCTTCGATCTTAATCTCATCACCGGCATATTTCCCGAAAATAACCCGGTCTCCAACGTTGAGTAACTTTTGGAGTTCTTCATCCGTACCCACAGCGATGACTTTTCCCATCATGGGTTTCTCTTTTGCCGTATCAGGGATGATGATAGAACCGATTTTCTCTTCCACATCCAACGGTTCTACCAAAACCCTTTCATCCAACGGTTGAATATTCATTTTGCACCTCCTTTTAGTGTTTCAATTTCATTTCTAAATCCGTACGTCACATTTACCTGTTGACGTACGTTGATTTTTGTTCAGACAAATATAATACAAAATTCATATTTTGTCAAGCATTGTAACTATCTTATTTCAAATTTGTAAAATTAATTTGAGTCTTTTATTATTAAATCTCAGTGTGACTTGCTGCAAAAGTGTCCCCAGGCCTGAAATTTTCACCATTTAAAACAAAGAGTGGTGATAATTTGTTAGTTGTTGTATAATAAGGACGCTCTACACTCTTATAGGATATAGGAGGTTAACCATGAAAAAAATGATTCAATTTCTGTTAATTTTAATGGTGACGGCAGCGTTAACCAGTGGGTCACTGTTATTTTCACAAACAGAATCAAAACCCAAATCCAACGTTTCGTTTTTCTCACCCAGGAGTCTTTATTTTTATGTGATGGGTTCTTATCATCATTTTGTTCCCCCGGGGGATTTTTACCTGGAACTTGGCGACGAAAGTTCCGAGGCTTTTGCCCCGGTTATAGGAATCGGTTATAGAGTATTGAATGCCCGGGATCGATTCTTCCTGAATGTTGAGGTTGATTATTCACCGGCAGAATTCGATTTTGACGGTTTTGCCAGGGAGCAAAAGATCAGTGTTTTAACCGTCATGTTCAGTGCAGAAGGAACGATTTCTTCGCGGCCGCACTTCTTGGTTTTCGGTGGGATTGGAGTTGGCTTTTATCGATTATCGGACCTGGGTTATTACAATTATATTGGTGATTATATTTTCGTTGGCAATGAAGGGATAACCACATTAGCGTTAGGACTGGGGATTAAGGTGCGGATTTCCCGGAATTTTACTTTCAGGTCCGAATTTCGCTGGAATGGTGAGGTGTATGTGAGCTATGATGAATATTATGACGAATGGGATAATACGGACTGGTTTTTTCTATCTTCTTCTTTTTCGCTTGGGCTGGAATTCCATTTTTAGATGTTGTAATGATGGGGAAAATGAGCTAAATACTTTTTTTTTTGGAAAAGGATTTGCATTTAATTCGTATTCTTTATAAAATATTGTTATATTATTTTGTTGGATTTTTATTTTATAAATAATGATTTGGAGGCAATAATAATGCAAAGCAGGTTACCGGCAACGCCCCTGGAAGCATTGTCCATATCGAGGGTACTGCGATTCATTGTAAAAACCATTCACACCTGTGCCGATATTTTCGGATTCTGGAAATATCCTTCCCAAAAAGCAGCGGCTGATTTTGAAGAAATGACACTGCTGGACAAAATTTACTGGGGATATAAAAGCAAAAATCCAATCGTACGTGCAGAGAAGGGTTCCCGGGTAAAACGAACAAGAACGCTTACATGTGAACTTCCAGAGGGCTTTGTCAGCAAACATTCGCTTACGTTTGCTGCAGTGGGGGATTTGATTAAAGTGGCGGGCCTGGAAAACTCTAAAGACCGGTTATATGAAAGAATCGCGGAGGTGATATTTGACAGAGATATTTCTTATGCCAACCTGGAGTCTCAGTTGACCGGGCAGGACGTAAAAGCTTACACCTTCAGTGATAAAGAGGCACCGCCGACCTGCTGCTCAAACGAACAATATGCCGCTTTAAAGGGCCACAACGGCAAGGTATATACACTGATGCATACGGCTTGTAATCATACGCTTGATATGGGGCTGGAAGGCCTGGAAACGACATTAACGCAGTTGGAAAATGACAATATCATGGACCTGGGTACCAACCGAACCCCGGGGGAACAGCATAAAGGCAAAATCATCGAGAAAAACGGCATCAAGATCGGGTTTGTTTCCGCCACCTATGGACTTAACGGCCTGGAGGTCCCTGAAGGAAAGGATTATATGGTAAATGTGGTGAAATTTCACCACCGTCCCCCCGCCGGCAGGGAGGTTGATCTAACCCTGTTGAACAATCAAATCAACGATTGCAAAGAACAGGGATGCGATATTATTTTTGCTTCCTTGCATTGGGGGTATGAGTACGAATTTTTTCCCAGGCAGCATCAAGTGGAGACCGCACATGCCATGGTAGAAGCGGGTGTGGACGTGATTATTTCACACCATGCTCATGTGCTGCAGCCGGTGGAGTATTACCGGACCCAAAGGGACCCGGATAAGACCGCGGTTATTGCCTATTCGTTAGGTAACCTCACCACCTCTTTTTCTGCACCTCACCTGGTGTTAAGCGGAATTCTTAATTTGACCATTGTTAAAGGAGACGTTAACGATGAGGAAAAGACGTTTGTCCGGGAAGCCAAACTCATCCCTGTGGTGCAGAGGGATTTTACGGACGGTAATTTACCGGTAATCCAACTGGAAAAACTGGGGACCTTCTCTGCCGGGAAAGCTGGAAATATAACGAACGAAGAAAAGGCTTATATTTCCGCGGTTGAACGATATGCGGATATCGTATTGGGAGGATAATTAATTAAATGAGCTGTGAAGGCGCTTTTTCGTGTTCTTCGTGGCTAAAATATTATATAATATATAGTGTAAGGAGAATGCAATGATACCGGAGATTGATAAAACGATTTATCAGCGGCCGGTGGAGCTGCTGCAGCATTTAATTCGGTTTGACACCAGTAATCCGCCGGGGAATGAGCGGGAATGCATTGCTTATATCAATCATTTACTGGATGTTGTGGGGATAAAGAGCCATTTGTTTTCTAAAGATCCACATCGTCCGAACCTGGTGGCACGGTTGAAGGGGAGAAGAGGTGGTGATGGAGATGCGCTGCTGCTTTATGGTCATGTGGATGTGGTGCCTGCTGAGGACAAGGGATGGAAGTACCCGCCCTTTGCCGGGAAGATTGCCGAGGGTTGTGTATGGGGGCGCGGTGCACTGGATATGAAAGGCGCGGTGGCCATGATGGTGAGCGCTTTTATTAAAGCCAAAATCGAAGGTACTGATTTACCTGGTGATGTGGTGTTATGTATTCTTAGCGATGAAGAGAGACAGGGGGATTACGGGGCCCGTTTCATGGTAGAAAAGCATGCTGACTATTTTAAGGGAATTCGCTATGCATTGGGCGAATATGGCGGGTTTCCTCTTTACGTGGCAGGTAAGAAATTTTATCTTATCCAGATTGCCGAGAAGCAGAAGTGTATATTAAAAGCCATTTTACAAGGGCCTTCGGCTCACGGTTCTACTATTTTACAGGGTGGGGCGGCGGCAAAACTGGCTAAACTGCTGGACCAACTGGATAAGAACCTCTTGCCGGTGCATATCACTCCTACGGTAAAAAAGATGTTTAACGCCATGGCAGATGAGCTGCCCTTCCCTAAAAGCTTGATTATGCGTCAGCTGCTGAGGCCCGGACGTACTGATTTTATATTGAATCGCGTGTTTAAAGAAAAGAAAAAGCCTTTTGTTCCTATGTTTCGCAATACGGTCAATCCTACAGTTATACGGGGCGGTGATGAAGTTAACGTTATTCCCGGTGAAATAGAAGTGACATTGGATGTACGTTTGCTCCCCGGTTTTGAACCGGATGATGTGATTAAGGAATTACGTCCCATTATCGGTAGGGATGCGGAATTGGAACTGCTGCTTTACGATTCCATGCTTGGAGAACCGGATATGGGGTTATTCGCTACGCTGGCAGGTATCTTGAAAGAAGCAGACCCGGAAGGCATTCCTGTACCCTTGATGTTGACCTACTGCACGGATGCGCGCTTTTTTTCAAAGCTGGGCATCCAGACCTATGGGTTTATTCCCATGCAGTTTCCGGAGGATGAGTATATCATCAGCACGATTCATTCAGTGAATGAGCGCATTCCGGTGGAGTCCCTGGAATTCGGAACCAACGCGATCTTCCAGGCCATGCAGCGGTTTCATAAATGAACCACGAAGCCACGAAGGACACGAAGGAACACAAAGGAACAAGAATTAAATTATTTTTATTTTTCAGAAAAAATGAACAATTTGCCGGAGAGGTAGTCGGTGATCCAGAGCCGGCCTTTTTTGTCCTGTTTGATTTGATTGATCTCAAAGATACCGTCAGCAAATTGTCCTCTCACATAAAACGATGTGTTATTGGTATCCACGGTGGTTTCCCCATAGGGATAAACTTCCTTGTGAACCAGTTTAAAGGATTTTTCCCGGGGGTGAAAAGACAGAATGTACAAGGCACTGGATGTATGAGAGGTAATGATCAGACGTTTACCGGTACTAAACAGGTTTCCCGGTTTTCCCGGGTAGGGGAGGGGATAAGTGTTGGTTTCCTTTTGGAATGATTGCAGGGAATTGTCATTGTGGTTAATACAATAGAGGGTGTTGTTCACCAATGCCAACTTAAAGGGCTTTTGGCCGGTTTTAAGCTTTTGAACTGAAAAATCATCTTTATTAACGGCTGCAATGGTATTGGAGTCAAAGTTGGCAATATATATGGTATTATTGTCAAACACCAGGTCAGTGGGGGTCAGGCCGCAGGGATATTTCAGCAGGATGTTTCTTGTTTCCGGGTCGAAAATCTGCAAAATACCGGGTTCACCATCGGTTTCCCCCACGCGAACAATGTAGAGCCAGTGTCTATTTTCATCGTATTTGAGAATACGCTGGGTGGTTTCGCGGGTGACAAAATCTTCCAGTTCAACTCTCATGGCGTTGAATAAGGGGATGCGGATTTCATCCGGCAGCGAGAGCAGGAATTGTTTTTCTTTGCCCCAATTGTTTTGCAGGGCATAAAAAACACCGTTTTTATCCACTACCATTTTGTGTGCCATCCGGGGAATGCGGCGGTCGTAGAATTTCATTGTATCCGGATTAATTCCCAGGATGCCATTTTTGGCTGCCCAGATATAGACAGTGGGCCAGTAGGACTGATGAGGCCCATGAGAGACATAAATCGTGTCGGACCGGGTTTCGATGGCATTATTAATGAATTGACAGGGAAGGGAAAACATCTTGACGTTGACATTTTCTTTTATGAGCACTTCTGCTGCCTGGTTTTCCGAATTAAAAACCAGGAAACCGTCTTTTGCTCTTATTTCCACCAAAGCGGTTGGTGACCATCCTGTATAAATTTTGCTCATGGTTTCGCTTTGGGGTTCCACTACTGTCAGGGCAGCTCCAAAGGAGCCGTTTACTGCGGTGGCACCGACGGGAATAAGTAATTTACCGTCGTTGGGATTAAAGGCCATATTAAACATGTGGGGAATAATACCCACATCTTTGATGCGTTTGATCAGTTTCCGGGTTTTCAGGTCAACGACTTCCACTTCTCCGTGGGCCCAGCTGGCCACATAGATTCGTTCCTTTTGCCGGTCAATGGCGGAAGCATCGTTTCCATAAGAGGGGATTTTTATCTCTTCGACATGACCATTATTTTTAAAATCTACCACGTGCAGCGATGGGTGGTTATCGTAAGGAATATAAACCTCATCCCGTTTGTCATTGTAATTGATGCCTACTCCTTCGGTTAGTCCCGGAAGTTTGACAACCGTATCGCTGCTGTGGAGTACATCCAGTTTCAGGGCTTGGTTGACTTCCCGTTTGTCTGTTTCTATAACCGTATAGAGATGGTGGGTTTTTTCATTGTATCCGGCCCAGTGCCATCGGGTGCCTCCTTTAACTGCAATTTTTCTTTTTTTTATCAATTTGCCGGTTTTTGCGGAAAAAAGGTAAAAGGTAGACGTATAACCGTCGATGGCAATGACCCGCTGTAATGAATGGTCACAGGCCACTTTGCGAATCGGCGGCGGAGGGGTTTGATTGAGGTTAATCATTTTTTCTGTTTTGTCCACCCAGGGGAAACGTTTGATTTTTTTGGTTTTCAATTTCACCACTGCCAGGAACTTGCTTTCCCTGCCTACCAGGAACGCATCTCCATTGGTTTCATTTACCGATGCCATTTCATACTGTTCTCCCGTATCGATAGTGACTGAGTTTTTTTTCTCAGGGAACACAATGTGGACACTTTTGCTGCCTATAACGTATATGTTTCCGGTGCGCTTATCAATGGTCAATGCTTCCATTTTTAAATATTGGGGTACGCGGTTTTTGACCGGGATATTGGTAACTGAATGGTCTTTACCGTCAATTAGGGAAATGGAAGAGGTATTGGTATTAACCAGGATGATACGGTTCCTGGTTTCATCCATTGTGACCATCAGCGGGCCGGCGGCGTTCACGTTAAGACCGTAATCAGCTAAAAAGTCCACCCGTTTGACCTGGTAATCCGCATCCATATAAAGGGTAAAAAAGCAGGAAAAAGATAAAATGGTAAATAAAAAAGATTTGATTATATTGGACATCGTGCCTCCTTATGAAAAAGTTAATTTATCACATTCCGAGCTGTTTTTCAATACCTGAAGGTCATAGGGTCAAAGGGGCAGTAGATCATTTGGCAAGTAGGAAGAGAAGAAAAGATGAAAATTATAACTATTTTTGAGATTTTTCGCCGTTATTATAAGCCAGTATAATCCAGTTAAATCCAGTATAATCAGGTATAAAAAAGTCACGTTTTCGTCACGTTTGGATGACACATTGAAGGAAGATGTGCAGAATATCTCCAATCTCCAATTAATGTGTATTAATGTGGTTTGACTTCCCTTGGCCGCCTAACGCTGCGGATCAGGCGCGGCTATTTGCCGTCGCCTGCATCCGGCTTGTTAGGCTCCTTCTTCTTGATTTCAGCCAAGATTTCCTTCATCGCATCTACTACGAACTGGCGGACCTGCTGAACGGTCAGGTCATCTGTGGGCCAATTCGCGGTGATATAGACATAGTGTTTGTCCAGAAACTCCACGGCTCGGTATTGGTTCTTTCCGCCGTCAGAGTTTCTGATTGTCAGGTTGTGAAAACCTGATTTCTTTGGGTCGCAATTGATGTTTTCCTGACCGGAATCTGGATTCAGATAGAAACGGAAGTTCTTCGTCTGGTATGCAGGATTGTTGTTGTACATGTTGCAGTACGTTTCACGATTGCCCTGCTCCAAAATGAACTGCTTTATCTTGATCAGATTCTCCCGTGTGATTGTCTTCTCTGCCGATTCCTTCTGATGGATTCGCAGGCGCACATCGATGGTCTCTGCGAACACCTCAGTCATGCAAGAAATCAGGGAAAGCTGCAACAGGGCGCATATAATTCTCTTCCTCATAATCTCTCCTTGCCTAACATTTGAGTTCACCGGATTTTACGCAACGAAGTGTAGTAAAATTCTGGTGCAACGAATCGTTATCTGTCGTTGCGTGTGTTTTCTTTTCTCTCCTTATTTTTCTCCCACCATTCCTGCCACCATTCTTTTGGGTTTCTTCCGAAGTCTTGATATCCATACTCTTTCACTTCCTCTGCTAATACATCGCGGATATGCTCATCTTCATGCATTAAAGCGGTAATTAAAGGTTGAACATCTAATTTGGCTATTTTCACCAGGTTCGATACTGCAAACCCTCGTTCAATGTCATCTAAGTTTTCTTCTTTAATGACTGCAATAAGCGGTTCTATTGCACGGGGATCTCCTATTTCACCCAGCGTATTCATCACCTCTCCCCGAAACCGCCAATTCGCTTCATCGTTGATAGCAGATATTAAATCTGGGACAATAATTCTGGCTGCCTTGTTATTCCCCCAGTCTGAGTCGATGTTGGTAAGTGCCTCACAGATTTTTATCATTACTCCACTGGATTCTGTCTCCCTTGCCAGAGCATATATAAGGGGTTCTAAAGACCTGGGATCTTTTATCATCCCCAATACATTTGCAGCTCCAAAACGAACAGCCCAGTGCTCGTCCTTCAAGGCGGCAATCAGGGGATCAAGTGCGAGCTTACCGATCTCTACTAGGACAAGAGTTGATTTTTTATACGCGTCCACATCAATGGGTGTCTCCACCTCTTCCTTCAGCCATGCGATAAGGCGCGGTATTGCATTCCTGGCATCATCACTATTTCTCCAATGGGGGTAATTTCTATCAAGTATCCCTTTTGCTTTCTTAAATTCCTTGCCCCAATTGATGGCCATTTGGTCGATCAAATATGCAATACTCGAATTTTCAAATATAAAGTTGTGGAGTTTTTTCTGTTCCTCAAGCCTTATTTCATATCGTGACATGATGGCTTTCTGCTTTTCATCTGTGAGCCTGGCAATGTCTTCCGTTAGGGCACGGTTTTCACCCTTTTTCTTAGAATAGGCAATAAGATATCCGGAAAAGCAACCGATGCAGAAAAAAACAATACCGATGATAATGTCCATTAATGGGTTCATGTTCGATTCTCCACCAATATTATATTCAAATTTCTAAACCATGTCAATGGGGGGAGCAGTCGCTGAGAAGCTCTCTGAAAGTGGCAATAATACCCACTTTCGGAGGCATAGTTTGCCAGGTTCGGATTTTTGGGCTGAAAGGGACAAAAAAGGCATTTCCAGCCGAAATTGCTCTCATTAAAATGGCATTTTTGCCATTTTCAGAAAAAAAGGGATGGAGGTATTGTCCAGAAACTGGACCATCTGCACTGGCCAGCAACTGGGAGAATTCAGAACTGAGAACTTAAAAAATCATCCAACCTTAAGAAAGAACTCACTACCAGTATGATTCCATCATTACAATTAATTCTTTATTCAATACCCAGGTCCCACACTTTTGCGGTGTAATCACAGGAAGCCGTAAGTATTTTGATGAAAACACAGTTTTATCAATTTAAATGAAAACAATATCAATATGAATTCTATTTAAGGGGGGAGGTCGTCAGTTAAGGCATCAGTCGGTAACAAGCCCTCTGAAAGTGGTAATAATACCCACTTTCAGGGGAAAAAAATAAGTTGGAATTAAGATGCTTCAGGACCTTCCCACCCGCCCACCCAAAACCTGGAGTAGTCCTTTTTCAATTCGTGATTGCACAGTAACAACAGGACATAGGAAACCAGCAGAAATCAGGCGTCTAACGGCTATATCAGCGCCGGGAATAAGCGTCATCACGCTCAACGATTCTTGCTATAGTGGCAAGACGAGAGTTCCGTTAAGATCAAGAAACACTGCTTTTTTATTTTTCATTTTTTATATATTATTTTTGTCTAACGCCTAGCATCAGCGGCGGCGCGTAGCGCCGTCCGCTGCATGCTGTTGTTAGCTGTCCTTCGTTGTTTCAAACAATCTCTTCAGGCTCTCTTTCAACCGCGCATCGTCCTCAGGGCTCAATTCAGGACCTTCCAACTGGAGATACATCACGCCCATCAGGTCAGACGGCACACGAGCGTCGCCGATCCTGATGGGGAGGATTTTCTTTCGAGCTCCCCACGCGCGACCGAGCTCGAACTGGACCCACGATGATTCCGCAGCATCCGCGGACATCACTGCAATTAGGCAATCAGCCTCGTCTATGGCCTTAGAGATGACATCGACAATACGGTCGCCGACAGCAATCTGGCTTTCAGCGAACCAGACATCGAAACCGACGTGCTTCGCCACGTCGCCTACCTGCCTGAGGAGATCCAACTGCCTGTGGCTACCTGACACGAATGCTCTCGGGCGTTTCTCGTCGCCGACAAACGGCACGGCTTCCTCGACCTCCCCGGAACTTCGCTGGGCAAGTGCTCGAAGGAACTCGACGACTTGGGAATGCGATGCGTCTCGTTGGTAGGTGATACAGTCAAGCCTCTTGTCTTCAAGAAGTCTCCTTCGCTCAAGAGCAGAGAACTCATCCTCGGATATCAGGATGAAATGCTGACCGATGCTTCTCTCGTAGATCGTCGAAAGCCTGTCGATAACACCGTCGAGATCCGGATCGCTGCCACCGAAACCGACAAACAGGACGGTATAGCTGGCGAAGATTGTCTCGAGAAGCGACCTGTAGGCTGGGCTGAGGTACAGCACCCGAGAGTAGTCGCGATTGCTCAGCACGATCGATCCGGGGAGGTTCACGTCGCCGTGAACCTTGAAAACGAAGAACCGGTCATTTCTCAAGCAGTCGAGTGCATGGTTTATTCCATCCGGAGAGAACACTGGCGGGACAATACCGCCTGATTCCAAGGCGTATGCCCCTTCGATCAGCCCATCGTAGTTCGAGGTGAGAATCGCGACCCAGTCTGTCCTACACAGGAGACGGTGTGCTGTGCTCGGCTTCGTGTTCCCGCTGTGAAGGACGTCAGAGAGGCAGGAATTCAACTGTTCTCCAAGGCTCTGTTGGAGTTCCTGGGCAACAACAAGCAGGCGGCCCTTCTCTAACACAACACTGAAGTCCCGTGGTTCTGCTCGGAGTTGGACTCGATGATCAACACACCACTCGATCATGCTCTCAAGGAGTCTCTTCCAGGTCGGAAGGTGTGCCCCATCCTCCGCTCGTGCCTGTGCGGATAACCCGGCACCGGCGAATAAGACGCAACGGTGCTCGCGGATTCGGCGTATGAGCATCTCCGGTACGAGGCCCGCGAACTTATGCCGTATGTCCTTCATCTTCCGTTGGCTCGCATTCTGGCACAGCTAACTATAACTATACGAAATTCGTGTTTTTTTACCCATTTTGCCATATTACCATAAAACACTGGATTTTGCAATTTTTTCCAAAATACAATGATTTATACTCATGTATTGCGGAATATGGCTAATTCACCTCAAAGTCCCTTGGATAATCTTTATTCTTCCAAAACGCAATAAATCCTTTTTTTCGAGGACAAAAATACTATTGCAGTAAAAATCCAAAATCCAACGTTAGCCACGTTTTAGCCACGTTCGACAGCGATTTACAAATTCCAGCTTTTTAAAATGTATTAAAAACTTTGTTATAATTGACTTTACATTTTCAACCTGATCAATAAACTACTGGCCGCCGGAGGCATTATCTTATTGAAAAGATAATTTCGGATATGTTATAATTGTCTCCAACATTTCGCATTTTCAATAAAGGAGGCGAAGGTGATTGTGAGAAGTTTTGATGAAAAAGTCATCGAGATGTACCCGGATGTTTTGGATTTTGGGAATTTGGAGACATTACAGGTTAATGTAGGAAATAGATGCAACCAGGTTTGCCGGCATTGTCATTTGAATGCAGGGCCTAGGGGCGATAAAATGATGGGCAAGGGGGTCATGATAAAAATCATTGATTTTCTTAAAGCGCACCCTCATCTAACCCTGGATATTACGGGTGGTTCACCGGAATTGAATAAACATTTCCGTTTCCTGGTGGAAGGTACAGCGAAAATCGTTTCCCGTGTGATGGTTAGAACCAATTTTACTGTATTTTTCGAGGAAGGTATGGAGGGACTTCCCGAGTTTTACCGGGAGCATGGTGTGGTGGTTATCGGGTCGCTTCCCTGTTACCTCCGGGAGAATGTGAATAAACAACGGGGTGAAGGTGTTTATGACAAAAGCATCAAGGCTTTGAAACGATTGAATGAACTGGGATATGGTGATACGCTGGAGTTGGACCTGGTGTACAATCCCGTGGGTGTCCACCTGCCGCCGCAGCAGAAAGAACTGGAACAGGATTATAAGAAATACGTGATGGAAAATTATGGGATTCGGTTCAACAATCTCTTTACAATTGTCAATGCGCCGTTGGGGCGATTTAAAACCATGCTGGATTCCAGTGGAGAATACGAGAAATACATGCGGCTGCTGGAGGACAGCTATAATCCCCGTGCAGCGTTGAACATCATGTGTCGAAACCTGGTGAGTGTGGATTATCGTGGTGTGCTTTACAATTGTGATTTTAACCAGGTCGTGGACCTTCCCATTCGAGATGAACACGCCAGGGTGATGACTATCGATGACCTGGAGGAATTGATAGGGGAAGGATTCAGGATCGAGACCGGGCATCATTGTTACTGCTGTACGGCTGGTTCCGGCTCCAGCTGCACCGGTGCCATTGCTTAAAAAAAAATAATTTATTTTTTGTTTTACGTTGAATATTTTTTCTTAAAGGGGTATATTTATCCACTTAAGCACTTACAGTGCGGTAAAATGGGAAAACGGTAAAGAAGTAGAGAGATATGAGTATGAGACGTATGTTATTGTAATGACAAAGCGAAGTAAGGCTTATATCTGTGCCTTAACAGCACTTTTTTTCTGGTCCACGATGGCATCGGCGTTTAAAATCTCCCTCCGCTATCTTTCGGTGGTTGAGCTCCTATTCTATTCATCGGTGGTATCTGCTGTGGCTCTTTTTTTGATTCTAACCGTACAAAAAAAGATTGGGTTGATCAAACGCTTGCAAATCAGGGATTACCTTTTATCCGGGCTCCTGGGATTCTTAAACCCGTTTTTTTATTACCTGGTTTTATTTAAAGCGTATTCGTTATTACCCGCCCAGCAGGCCCAGCCCTTGAATATGATCTGGGGCATTGTGCTGGTTCTTATCTCTATTCCTCTCCTGAAACAAAAGGTCAGGTTTGTGGATATGGTGGCATTACTTACCTGTTTTTTCGGGGTTATGGTTATTTCCACAGAGGGTGATTTTGCCAGGATGCACGTCACTAATCCCCTGGGTGTTTTCCTGGCGGTGGGTAGTTCTGTCATCTGGTCTTTTTACTGGATATTGAATGTGAAGGACAATAAGGATTCTATGTTGCGGCTTTTCCTTAATTTTACCGCCGGTTCCATTTATATATTCCCGTTTTTTTTATTTCATTGGCGGATGCCTCCCCGGGAAGGACTTTTGGGTGCTGTTTATGTCGGGCTCTTTGAAATGGGGATTACTTTTTTCCTGTGGATTACTGCATTAAAACTGACAGACCGGACGGTTAATGTTGCTATACTCATCTATTTTGTCCCTTTTGTTTCATTTGTTTTTATTCATGTCCTGGTGGGTGAGACGATTCTTTTCTCTTCGGTTGCCGGAGCTATTTTAATTGTCCTGGGTACATTGATTAATAAATATAAAGAATTTAAAAAAGAAAACCAGGGTTAACCTGGAGTACTGGAGTATTGGAGTGTTGGAGTGTTGAGGTAAAAATAAAATTGCTGAAAAAATCATCTTCTCTATTGAAATACGTGTGAGTTTCCTTTAGAATAGTAGTTTAATAAAAAAAAATAGAATTATTGGTAATTTGTATCCGTTTGCAGGAGGTGAATGATGACATTCAAGGATGTGGACGTGAAGGCGCTGTTTCAGCTGATGCAGGAATATGATATTGCCGAGACCACCATTAAAAACGGTAAAATGGAAGTGACAGTGAAACGGAACAAGGAGCCCGTAGTATTGAATGCTGGTGGTGTTATTGAACAATCAGCGGCACGCATTTCTTTTCCTGACGCAGATGCGGCAGAATTAGAAGCGAAATCCACTGATGGGGGTGGTGGAAGTGGTGAGAAAGAAAGAGAGGCGGATACGGCTGGTTCAGCTGGACCTTGGGAACCTCCCGATGAAACGTATTCTACCATTACCGCACCGTTGGTGGGGACATTTTACCGGGCATCGGCACCGGATGCTGATCCTTTTGTGGAAGTGGGTGACCGCATCGATGTCGGGGATGTGGTATGTATTGTTGAAGCAATGAAAAGCATGAACGAAATCCAGTCGGAGGTGAAGGGCGTGGTTAAAGAGATTTGCCTGGAAAATGCCCAAATGGTGGAGTTTGACCAGGTGTTATTCAAAGTCGATACCGCCGCTTAGTTCATTCCACTATGGTTATATAGGGATAGCGGATAGTTCTATGATTTCTAAGATACTCATCGCCAACAGGGGTGAAATCGCGGTACGAATCATTCGCGCGGCTAAGGAACTGGGGTTGGAAACGGTCCTGGTTTATTCACAAGCAGATGAAGACTCGCTGGGAGTAAAATTGGCGGATCACTCTGTTTGTATCGGGCCGCCTCCGGCCGCAGAAAGTTATCTTTTTTACCAGAATATCATTTCTGCTGCATTAGCGGTAAAGGCGGATGCCATCCATCCCGGTTACGGTTTCCTGGCTGAAAACTGGCAATTTGCTGATGCCTGCCGGGCAATGAAAATTCGCTTTATTGGCCCCAGGTCCCATGTTATTCGGCAAATGGGGGATAAAGCCAAAGCAAAGGCATTAATGAAAGAGTCCGGGGTACCGGTGGTTCCCGGGTCCGATGGGATAATTGATTCCCTGGACCAGGCGTATGAAGTGGTAGAGGAGACCGGTTTTCCTGTGATGTTAAAAGCCTCGGCTGGCGGCGGCGGTAAAGGCATGCGCATTGTTTGCGAAAAAGAAGAGCTGGAAAAAGCTTACAATTCTGCCTCTACTGAAGCGCAGCAGGCCTTTGCCGATTCCCGGTTATACATCGAGAAATATATTGCCAGTCCCAAACATATCGAAGTCCAGGTCCTGGGTGACAAACATGGTAATGTGGTGCATTTGTTTGAGCGCGACTGTTCCATCCAGCGCCGGCACCAGAAACTGGTGGAAGAAGCACCTTCCGCCGGACTCGATGATGAGACCCGGGATAAAATGGGGGGAATCGCTGTTAAAGCAGCCCAGGCGGTGGGATACGATTCCGCCGGCACCATCGAATTCCTCTACGATATAGATACAAAGAAATTCTATTTTATGGAGATGAATACCCGCATCCAGGTAGAACACCCTGTGTCAGAGGCGATCACCGGCGTTGATTTAATCAAATACCAATTCAGGATCGCCAACGGCGAAAAACTGGATATCAACCAGGAGGATATCCAACGGCATGGGCATTCCCTTGAATGCCGTATCAATGCAGAAGACCCTGAAAGAGATTTTAGCCCTGCCCCCGGAACCATCCACCAGTTGATCGTACCCGGTGGACCGGGAGTTCGAGTGGATTCCGCTGTCTTTCCTGGATATACGATTCCTCCTTTTTACGATTCCATGGTGGCCAAACTCATTACCTGGGGAACCCATCGCAGGGAAACCGTGGAACGAATGAAACGGGCATTGGATGAATTTTGCCTGGAGGGAATCAAGACCACCATTCCTTTCCATAAAGAAGTCATGAGAAATAAAGAATTTCTCAGCGGTCAGTATACCACCGATTTCGTTAGTAAATTTATGCAATAGGGGAGAAATTAAGGAGAAGCAATAATGTCGCGGTTATTTCCCAAATGTACGCGGTGTCAAACCAGTCATTTTATTGCCTTTTTAAAGCATGCGCATTATGTGTGTTCAAAGTGCGGCTGCCACTTACGGCTTGATGCACCCAACCGGGTTAAGATGCTCTGTGATAAGAAGAGTTTTAAACCCTTTGATGAAGATATGAAAAGTGAGGACCCCCTTGGTTTTCCCAACTACAAGGAAAAGATTCAACAGTCCATGGAAGACACCAAATTGAATGAAGCCATCGTGACCGGCATTTGTACGATTAAAGGTTATCCTACTACGTTTGGTGTGATGGACTCCAATTTTATCATGGCATCGATGGGTTCGGTAGTGGGAGAAAAGGTCACCCGTATGCTGGAATATTCATTAGAAAATCATATTCCTGCTGTTATTTTGATCTCATCCGGTGGTGCCCGGATGCATGAAGGGATTCTTTCGTTGATGCAAATGGCAAAGACGTCTGCGGCGGTGAAGCGGTTGAATGATAACGGCCTGCCGTTATTTACGGTACTGAGCGATCCCACCACCGGTGGTGTAACGGCTTCGTATGCCATGTTGGGGAATGTGATTATTGCCGAACCCGAAGCGCTTATTGGCTTTGCCGGTCCGCGGGTTATCGAGCAAACCATCGGACAGAAGCTTCCCAGTGGATTTCAGAGGTCGGAGTTCTTGCTGGAGCACGGTATGCTGGATATGGTGGTGGAACGAAAACAATTGCGTTCCGTCCTGGCTACCTTACTGGCTATTCATGCCAAACGTGCCTATGCGGGCAGGGAGGTGTAACCATGCCGGAGGAAAATCAAGTAGCAGCAATAGATATTGTTAGATTGGCGCGTCATACCAAACGGCCCACAACCCTGGATTATATTAAACATATGATAAAGGATTTCCTGGAGCTTCACGGTGACCGGCGGTTTAGCGATGACCTGGCTATTGTTGGCGGAATCGGTTTTCTGGCTGATATCCCGGTCACTATAATCGGCCACCAGAAGGGCCGGAATGTCAAGGAGAACGTGAAACGGTATTTTGGTATGGCCCATCCCGAAGGGTACCGGAAAGCACTGCGGTTAATGGAAGAAGCGGAACGATTCGGCCGGCCGGTAATCAATTTGATCGATACCCCCGGCGCCTATCCCGGTCTGGGTGCAGAAGAAAGGGGTCAGGCAGAAGCCATTGCCTACAATCTTTATAAAATGTCAACACTGAAAACACCCATTATTTCTGTAGTGACTGGTGAGGGTGGTTCCGGCGGAGCATTGGCCCTGGGGGTGGCTGACCGGGTTTACATGCTCTCCAATACCATCTATTCTGTGATCTCTCCGGAAGGGTGTGCCAGTATTCTTTGGCGGGATGCCGGAAAAGCCGACGAAGCCGCGGAAGCATTAAAATTAACGGCTCGCAATCTTTATAATTTAGAAATCATCGACCATGTTATTGAAGAACCTGGTGGAGGGGCTCATGAGGATCATGAAACCACTGCCAAACGGTTAAAGAGTGCTCTTCTTGCCGGTTTAAAAGAATTACTTGGTCTTGATGTGGACACGCTCTTAGAGCAAAGGTACCAGAAGTATCGAAACATGGGTGTTTTTTCTGAATAAGGTTGTTTTCGGTCTCTGTGTCCTCTGTGTCCTCTGTGGTGAAAAAAAGGTGCATCAGATGAAAATAAAGAACAAATTGACGATTTTTAAACTAGTGATTGCTGTTATCGTTCTTTTGATCATGGTTCCTGGTGGGACTGCCGATGCCCAGGCCATTTATAAGGATGTCCCGGGTAAAATCGATACCAAAGCCAGGTACTTGTTTTATCTTCACGGCAGGATCATCGAAATAAAAGGCATTCGCCCCACAAGTGAGAGGTATGGCGTTTATGAATATGAAAAGATATTGGAAACCTTTAAAGATAAGGGTTTTATTGTCATCAGTGAAGCCCGGGGCAGGAATACAAGTGCCATTAGATATGCCCGAAAAATGGTTTCCCAGGTTAATTCGTTACTTCAAGCCGGTGTGCCTCCTGCCAGTATTACGGTGGTGGGGGCCTCGAAAGGAGCATTAATTGCCATGCTGCTAAGCTCGATGCTTCAAAATAAAGACATGAATTTCGTTTTTATCTCTGGCTGTACCCATCAGATCCTGCAAAAATATGATGTTGATTTTTGGGGAAATGTGCTGACCATTTACGATGAGAAGGATGAGTCAGTGGGGACGTGCCAGAAATTTTTTGAGGTATCCACCGGGCTGAATAGATATAAAGAGATCAAACTAACCGTTGGTACCGGTCACGGCATTCTTTACCGGCCTATCAAGGAATGGGTGGACCCGGTAGTCAAATGGGCCAAAGGGCAGAGGTGATAGTTGTTTTTGGGGTTTGCTTTCCCTTTTAATTTTTGGTACAATTCTTTCGCAGGCATCGCTAAGAAAAGGAGCCAAGAATGAGACGATTTTATTCATATGGGCCAATTGATACGGATGAGCATTATTATGTCCCCAGAAAAGAATTGATTGAAAACGCTTATACCCAATTGATCGGGCATAATCCCCAAAAAGGCGGCCATTATATCACGGTCTGGTCTCCCAGGCAGTGCGGGAAAACCTGGGTGATGCAGGAAGTCATGGAAAAAATCAAACAGGCGAACCAATACGAAGTCGGGATCATCACCATGGAACGCGCTAAAGAGATAAAAAGTGAAAAGAAAGTCCTGGAAATATTGATTGAGAAACTGCAAATTGCATTTAACCGGTCATTTCCTGCCATTAATAATATCGATGAACTATCCAGGCTGTTTACCAGCCGATATTTCCAGGACCCGGCGATCTTGATCTTAGATGAATTCGATGCCCTGGAGGAAGTGTTTATTAACCGTTTTGCCGGCATTTTCCGGGATATGTTCATAAGCCGCACCAACGAAAGAGAAAAAACCAGCCGGGAAAAAACCTGTTTACTTCACGGCCTGGCCCTGGTGGGAGTTCGCAGTGTCCTGGGTATTGAAAATAAAAGCGGCTCTCCCTTTAATGTCCAGCGCAGTGTTCATATCCCTAACCTGACTTATGACGAAGTAAAGGAAATGTTTCAATGGTATCGAAAAGAAAGCGGCCAGGAGGTAGAAGAAGCAGTGGTCCGGGAGCTTTTTGAAGAAACCCGGGGTCAACCGGGTTTAACCTGCTGGTTCGGGGAATTGCTCACCGAAACCTATAACCATGACAAAAATAATCCTATTACCATGATTAATTTTAAAGAAGCCTACGGTGCCGCCACCCACATCCTTCCCAATAATAATATTTTAAACCTTATCAGCAAAGTCAATAAGCCCCCTTACGACGAAATGATTATGGAATTCTTTAAAACCGGGGATAAGATCGAGTTCAAACTCAACAATAAATTTATCAACTACTTATATATGAATGGTGTGATCGCTGAAGAAAAAGTGGATATTAACGAATATTATGTCAAATTCTCCTGCCCCTTTGTACAGAAATGCCTATTCGATTATTTTTCCAACCAGGTCTTCAGCCACCTGGGACTTTTAATCCACCCCCTGGACGCCATGGAAGACGCCATCGATGAACAACGTCTCAATATTTCCAATATCATCAAACGATACAAAGCTTATCTACAGAAAAACCGGGAGATGCTGTTCAAAGATGTGCCCCGAAGAAAAACAGATTTGAAGATATATGAGGCGGTGTATCATTTTAACTTATACCGGTATGTATACGATTTACTAAAACACAGGGAAGTGGAGGTAATACCCCAATTCCCCACCGGCAACGGTAAGATCGATTTGATACTGAAATACCGGGAGCGGGTCTATGCCCTGGAGTTAAAGAGTTTCAAGGATATGTATACGCATGGGAAGGCCGTGCAGCAGGCGGCAGAATACGGCCGGCAACTGGGTTTAAAAGAAATCGTTTTACTGGTTTTCGTTGAATTAAATGAAGAAGAGGCCGGGGAACTGGAACAGGAAGTCGAGAAAGAGGGGGTCAACGTGGTTGTCATTCCCATCGGGCTCCTTCCTTGAAGAACGGAAACATGCGTTTTGACCTGGGGCCGTGTCAAATCCACTTCGATTTCAAAAAGGTTTTTGGGTTCGGATAGATTCATTGACAAAGGGTACGAGAGGGGCAGTACCCCTTTTCACCTTTAATAATTGCGGGTACTGCCCCTCCGTGTGACCATAGTGTTACCTGTGGTTTAATTGAAAAGAAACAACACGAAATACCTTCATACATCTATTATGGAATCGGGTCTTCGGGATGCTCTTCGTTCCAGCGGGTTTTCAGATCGCCGGAGGTTTTACCAACCATATCGTTGTTGACGATCTCGCCTTTGAAAGCGTTCGGCTTGTTCAACTCGTCCCGCAGCCGGGGATCCAGCCTGTGGCCAACATCGAATACACCCGGCAGGTCAATGCTGGGGGTGTAGATGCCCAGCCCTTCCATTTTCACCGAACGTCCCGCCAGGTGGAAAAAAACCACCGCATCGCGCAGCTCTTTCAACACCAGCAAGATGCTGCCTTCGTTCAGGCCAGTGCGACCGGCAATAAAACGAGTCAATTCTTCCAGACCCGCTGTTAAACCCAGTTTAATCCTGGGACCATAAGCCCCAATGGCTTGAATTAGTTTTGCCATGTTTTCCTCCTTCCTCTTTTTCCTCAGAGGATTTTTTTATTTTTTTTTACTTTTTAAGCTACCTGACTGGTAAAAGTATATTATGCATTAAAATGCCAGAAATGTCAACTAATTTTTAAAAAAATTTTTTAACATAACCTTTTTTTTACATGTTCGCACCTTTTTTTTGAGCACTGCGCCTTTTTGTTTCACTTCCGTGGTTTTCTTTGAAACCATTTCATATAAATGATTTTGGGTGAATCCCGCCGCTTTTGGGGCTCGGATTTTTGTTGATCTTAGCGAACAAAAACGAGAGCTGCAC
>JABAOH010072353.1_pt1 | contig 29122 bp, 22 predicted proteins | sample 7062181 | NCBI WGS metagenome assembly JABAOH01 (sample SAMN14538630, study PRJNA623070) | marine sediment metagenome | biome: marine biome [ENVO:00000428]; feature: marine pelagic biome [ENVO:01000023]; material: deep marine sediment [ENVO:00002113]; isolation source: pool of 5 deep marine...
GCGCTCGCCCATGCGAAGCGTTACGATCGTCTCCGATACCTGCATGGAAGCGGACGCGGCCGGCACCGCGGTGTTCGGCATGGCCGAGGATCGGGCGCGTCGAGCTCCTGACGTCGCGCGCGCCGGGGGCCCGGATCGCGAAGGTGCTGTGAAGCGCCGGAGGGCGGTGGGCGCTAGGCGGTGCGCTGTCGGTAGGGGCTTCTCGGGGTGAGGGCGCCCCGGTTACGGCGGCTGAGTTGGTCGATAACAGGAAAGAGTTGCGGCTAAGCTGAGTTGGCGGTAAATTTAGTGCCAGTCATCGGTGAAGCGATGGAGCGTGGGATCATGACTCCCGAAATCGGACTCCTCGACCTGGCCTCCGGGGCTTTGATCGTCCTGGGGATTTTCGCCGCCTTCATGGTCTGGGCGGTCTTTCCGCTCCTCCCCTACTTCCTGATCGGCGCCGTGTACGCGGCTTTCCGTTACGGTCTGCCGGCGCTGGCGCGTGCCGCCGTCGTCTTTGAGCGGGCGGCGGTGAGCGGAGTCCGCTGGGCGCTGTTCCCGCTGGCGGTTTGGGCGCTGCGCGGGGCGATCCCGGTCTACGTTGAAGGAAGAGGGGCCGGACGCTGAAGACGTCCAGCTCTGGGCGAGCGAGGTCGCGGGAGGGGGCTGACGGCCGCCCTCTCCCGCTGCAGCGGGTGTTGGTTCTGGCTGATTCGTAGCCCGTCACCACCCGGCTCTCAGGCCGGGCTGGAGGCATCCTTTCTTAGCGCTTTCGACCGTCACTCTGCGTCTAGTTCCTCTCGATCAGCATCGTCGATTTGTCGTTCTCCGGATTCAGCTCCAGAGACTTCATCTGGTAGCGGATGGCCAGCTCGTGACCTGGCAGCCTGTGGGCCGCGGGGGTGGACGGGTCTGACGGGAGCTCAGCGTTTGCGTAGCGCGATTCGGCAGTATCGGCTGAACAGGCGGACGGCGCGATCGGCGCTCCGGAACACGGGCAGGCCGGCCCGCTGCAGCCGCCGCGCCAGCGCGTCGTAGGGTGCGCCGGCGTCGACGGAAACCACCCACGCCTTCGCGGTTTCTCGGTTGAGCTGCGCCAGACGACCGGCGATCGACTGATCGCTGAAAGCGTCGTGAGTCGCACCCGAAGGCAGCGTGTCGAGTGCCGGTGTCAGCGGCACGCAGCCGACGAAGCCGACGTCGACGTTCTCGTCGGAGAGCACGAGGCGAACCGCGCTCTCGAATGACGCATCGTCGCTCATGGGGGTGATGTCGAGCGGATTGCGCACCTCTACGATCCCGTCGATCCCGATCTCGCTGAGCAAGGTCGACAGCCGCCGCTCGGTCCGCGCGCTGAAGGTCGGCAGACGTAGTCCGCTCAGATGATCGGCCGCGGCCACGCACTCGAATCCTGCGTTGGCAACAGCGCCAAGGCGCAGGCCGCCAACGTTCTTCGAGCGAAGCAACGAGCAGAGCTTGAGCATGTCGGTGAAATCGTCGTTCGTCTCGCAGACGATCACGCCGGCATGGGTCGCCAGCTCCCGCGTCACCCGGTAATCGCCGATGATCGACGCCGTGTGCGTCACAGCCGCGGCGCCGCCCTCCCGGGTGCGGCCGGCGCGGTAGAGTATGACCGTGCGGCCAGCGGCCACGACCTCGCGGGCCGCCTCCAGGAATCGCAGCCCGTCTCGCGGTTTGAATCCTTCGGCGTACACCGCGAAGATGTCCACCTCGGTGTCGTCTTTCAGGTGGCTCAAGTAATCGGCGATCGTCAGGTCGGTCTGGTTACCGGCGGAGATCGCATAGCGGACGTCGAACCCCAGCTCGCTCATCCTGGCCGCCTGGTAGGCGCCACTTTGAGAGATCAGCGCGATCGGAAGCCTCTGCTCCTTGGAGAGACCGAGCTTGTGCTCGGGGAGAAATGTCGCGTCGTAGCGGCCCGGCGCCGAACGGATTCCCATGCTGTTGGCGCCGACGACAGCTGGCCCACCCCACGCGGTGGCTCGAGAACGATCCAGCAGCGAACGGACTTCCGACGAGATGGCCTCGGCTTCAGGTCTCTCCTCGAGTCCGCCGGTGATCAAGATCGCGCTTTCCGCCTTCTGGCTATCGATGACGCGCCTGAGCACCTCGGGTACTTGTGCCGCCTCGATTGCCAGAATCAGCAAGTCGACTGTTCCTTCGATCGACGAGATGTCGGCGACACAGCGGCAACCCTCGATCGTCTCCGAGCCGGGCTTGACCACGAAGATGTGGCCGCGGTCGAATCCGTCGCGAATGATATTGTTCAGAATCACGTGCCCAGGGTTGAGACGCGCCGACACCCCGAGGATCGCGATCGCGCTTGGCTTGAACAGCATGTCCAGCTTGTGCAGCGGCCGACCGGCTGGCGGCTGTTTCACCTCGGGCCCGGCTCGCCCCAATACGTCTAGTGCCACCAACTCCCCGTTGCGGACGACAACGGGGTTCAGCTCGAATTCGCTCAGCCAAAGCGGGATCGCGGCACGGGCGAAATCGGCGAACTTGAGGATCATGTCCACGAGCGAAGCCAGCTCAAGGCGCGGCGGTTGCCCCCGCAGCTGCTCGGTGAGCAGGCGCGCAACTGTAATGTCCTTGAGGATCTCGGCGGCTGCCCCGGCATCGAGTTGGAAGGGGGAGGCGATGGCAAGTCCGGCATCGGGCTTGAGGCTGTCGCTGAGCAGCTCGGCGTAGATGCCGCCCGGTCCGCAGGTGACCACGGGGCCGAAGTCGTCCGTCCAACGCGCTCCCAACAGCAGCTCGCCACCGGGGGCTGGGTCGTAAGCAACGAACTCGGCGACGAGGTATCCGCGCAAATCCAGGTCGCCGAGACGCCCGGTCATCGCGCGTATGGCGTCGGAGATCAAACGACGGTCCTTCGAGGTGACCGCGACGCCGCCGGCCTCGCTCTTGTGGGTGAGGCCTGCGCTGACGGCTTTGACGACCACCCGGTCGCCCGGGAACCGGGAGAGATCGATCTCCGCGGCTTGCGGGGCGCTCTCCACCAAAACGTGCTTCGGCGTGGCGATCCCTAGCGCTTCGAGGATCTGCAGCCCTTCAGGCTCGAGCAGCGCCTCGCGCCCCTCAGCGCGCATGCGCTCGACGATGGCGGCGAGCCAATCGAGGTCCACTAAGTGCCGCCGCCTGGGGGCGGGACGTTGAGGTCATTCTCGAGCGCTCCGCGGAAGCGCGCGCGGGCTTCGTCGAGGGACCGTCCAAGCGGGATCTCCAGGTCGCGGATCGCGTCCTCGGATCGTGCCTTGCTCGCGTAGCTGACAGCCAGGTGGTAAAGAGCGGTGGCACCGTCCCAGTCGGTCTGACCACGAACCTCGATCTTGTCCGGCCTGTCAGGCAGTTTGATAAGTTGTGCGGCGGCTGCCGGTGGCGGCATCAGGCTAGTGAAGACCAGGGCGACGATGACAGAAGCGTGTCGCATCGGGGTCACGGATCGTTTCAGAGGGCACGCGGGGCTTCGCGGCTGAAAGATGAGTGTCGCCTTGGAGCCGAGCAAGAACCGCCCGCCTCGCGCGCGAGCCGGCAGATTCGCCGACCGCGTGCCTCCGCGCGGGACGGCGGGGTTGACCGGAACTGTCGCGCCCCCGGGAAGAGCTACGCGCGGTTCTGGCATGGTGAAGAGCTGACTGACGTCTGTGTCGAACGTGCTTTTCAGGCGTCAGGCTACATGCCACGGTAACATGCTGTTGGATCGCCGGGTTACTCAGCGGTCACGCGGTCGATTGGCGGAGTAGGCCGTGGTAAGGGCTGGCGCGTTAGCCGCCTGAGTTCGCTGGCGCCGCCCAGCCGTTTGGCGTCAGTCGGCGAGCTGCCAGACGGTGTCGAGGATAGTCCCGTCCACCCACTTGATCACAGCGACGGGCCGGTCGAGCAGGCGCGGCTTCGCGGGCGGCCCGCCGACGAGGCGTTCGACTTCCGCTTTGATCTCCTCGATGGGGCGGATGGGCAGGTCGGAGCTCTTGACGCGATCCAGCAGGTCGCTGCGCCGTGGGTTGACGGCGATGCCGCGTTCCGTCACCACCACGTCGATGAGCTCTCCCGGGCCGGTCATCGTGGTGACGTCTTCGACCAGAACCGGAATGCGATCGCGAAACGAGGGGATGGCCAGGATGGTGCAGCCGGCGAAGAGGCAATTCTGCCAACCGCCGATCCCGTGCAGGAGCACGCCATCGGAGTGGGTGTTCACGTTGGCATTGAAGTTCACATCTACCTCGGTGGCCCCCAGAACGACGGCATCCACCATAGACGCGAAGTTCCCTTTTCCGTGGTAGTTGTACGATGTGAAGGGAGAAGTGGCGACGTGCCGGGGATCGCTGGCGATAGACTGGACCCCGACCAGGTCGAAGGTCTGGCCATCGAGGATGAAATCGGTCAGCCCTTCCTGTAGCAGGTCAACCAGGTAGCGGGTCGAGCCGCCGCGCACGAAGCGAGCCTTCACGCCTGCCTGCCTCATCTGCTCTTTGAGGAATTGCACGAAGGCCAGCGCGATACCGCCGGCGCCCGCCTGGAACGAGAAGCCGTCGCGCATGATGCCGGCATCGCGGATAAAGCGGGCCACGTACTCGGCGATGAGGATCCGGTCGGGGCTGCGGGTGATCTCGGTTGTGCCCGACACGATCTTCGCCGGGTCGCCGATCGAATCCACCTCCACGACGAAGTCCACGTTGTTCCCCTGGATCTGCCAGGGGATGCAGGGGAAAGGAACCAGATTGTCGGTCACCACGATCACCCGATCGGCGTAGATCGAATCGGCGAGGGCGAAACCCAAGGAGCCACAAGCGGACGGGCCATGCGACCCGTCACAGTTGCCGAACGGGTCCGCGGTCGGCGCAGCGATCACCGCGATATCGATGTGGACCTCGCCGTCCTGGATCGCTTGCCAGCGGCCGCCGTGAGAGCGTAGCACGCCCATCCCCCTCATCTGGCCCCGCGAGCAGTACTCGCCCAGCGGCCCGTTCATGCTTCCCTCTATGTGATGGACGACACCCTGATCCATCAGCTCGATCACCGGCTCGTGGCAGGGAAAAGAGGCGCTGGGAAACCACATGAGATCCCGGGCTCCCAGCTCGCCAGCCGCCCTGAGGGCCGCCAGGGCCACGGCGTCGCCGTTCCTCAAATGATGGTGAGTCGAGATGGTCATCCCGTCGCGGAGACCACAGCGGCGGAGTGCCGTGCGAAGATCGCTAACCCGTTTATCGCCGCTGGTTGGATAGTCGGCAGCCGAGTGTAACGGCGGCCCGTGCTTGCGGCCTTGGGGCTTATAACCGCCCACCCCCTGAAACCCGACCTGTTCCTTCCCATTGACGACCGTGGGAACACGCCGCCCCACAGCGTTGACCGCGAATTCCACGCTTCCGCTCATGCTGTTATCCTGCACCTGTCGCGAACGTTCGGTTCACTCTTCTTTCAGCAGTCCGATGCGGCGCGCGATCTCCACGGTCCGCTGCGCCCGCAGGACGACGGGCCGGTCCACCATCTTGGTGCCCAGGCTCACCACACCGAGCCCCTGCGCCTCCGCCTCCTGGAAGGCGGTGACGATTTTCAGCGCCTTCTCGATTTCCTCGGCTGAGGGTGCGAAGGCCGCGTGAATGGGCTCGATCTGACGGGGGTGGATGCAGCCCATCCCCTCGAAGCCCAACGCCCGCGATCGCCGTGCCCACACGCCCAGGCCCTCAACGTCGGCGACATCGCCGTAGACCGAGTCGATGGCCTGCACGCCGGCGGCTCGGGCCGCGTTGACCAGCCGGGCGCGGGCGTAGAGCGACTCGTCACCCTCCTGGGTCTTGGTCACACCCATGTCGGCGGTGTAGTCCTCGAGGCCGATGGTGAGCGCCACCACCGTCTCGGCGGCGCGCGCGATGGCGAAGGCGTTCTCGACGCCGAGGGCCGACTCGAGGATCGGCATCAGCCAGATGGGGTGGCCGTCGCCCTCACGCGCGCGGACTCCGCGGATTCGCTCATCCACCTCGCGCACCTGATCGGCGGTCTCGGTCTTGGGGATCAGGATGAGGTCGGGCCCTTCCGGAACGATGGCTCTCAGATCCTCGAATCCTAGCGGTAGCTGATTGATGCGAACCATTCGTTCCGCACCCAGGAAATCCACGCAGCGCAACGCGTTCCGCACCAGCAGTCGGGCCGCTTCCTTCTCTGCCGGATGTACCGAGTCTTCCAGGTCCAGAATCACGCCGTCGGGGCGGTGGACCCCGGCGTTGATCATGAACTTGGGCTGGTTACCCGGCAGGTAGAGTCGCGAACGCCGCAGCCGATCGCGCGGGCTCGGCCCCGCGCGTGCCACGGTGCGCTCCGGCCGCGCATCGCCCTCGGCCCGAGCGCCGGCACGCCGGGCGGCCGCCTCGACCCGGGCCGCGATCGTGAACGGCAGCGCTCCCTTATCGTCGATTCGGACCTTGGCGTGAGCGAGGCCCAAGGCGCGTAACACCCGTTCGGCGAGCTCGCGGATCGAGTCGCCGTACAGGGCGCCGACCTTCGAGACGAGGTCTACGACGAGGCCCCCGGACTTTGTGATCTCCACGTCCACCCAGAGGTCCGAGCGTACGTCCTCCCCCAGTGGACCCGCCTCTCCGCGGCGTGAACCCTTATCCGCGGCGCTTCCCGACATGTCAGTCCAGCCGCGCCAGAATTGCGTCCGTCATCTGCGACGTGCTCGCGGCGCCCTGGGCGATCACGTCTGGGCCGCCGGGCAGACGCAACATGTCGTAAGTTCGAACCTTACCTTCTTTCACCACGGCGGCGATGGCATCGCGAACGGCCTTGGCCTTTTCAGCTGCACCGATGTGATCGAGCAACATGGCGGCGCTGAGGATCATGGCGATCGGGTTGACGATGGGTGGGTCGAGCGTCTCGTACTTGGGGGCCGATCCGTGGGTCGGCTCGAACACCGCCACCTGGTCCCCGATATTGGCCGAACAGGCGAATCCGAGACCACCCACCAGCCCGGCGAAGGCATCGGACACGATGTCGCCGAACATGTTGCCGGCGACGAGCACCGAGTAGTCTTCGGGATTCTTGGTCAACCACATCATCTGGGCATCGATGTTGGTGGACCAGAGCTGGATCTCCGGGAAGTCTTGATGCACCTGGCGAGCGACCTCTTCCATCATCCCCGACGTCTCCCGAAGCACGTTTGGCTTCTCGCATATCGTCACCGAGCGATAGCCGTGCTGCTTGGCGTAGCGAAACGCCGCCTCGACGATGCGACGACAGGCCAGGCGCGTGAACAGGCGGACCGAGAGCGCCATTTGCTCGCTCGGGACCGCGCTGAACGCTTTGAACTTGGGGTGCAAGGCCAGCGCCTCACGAACCTGCGCCGGCGGGTTCGTCCACTCGATGCCGCAGTAGAGCCCCTCGGTGTTCTGTCGAAAGATGACCGCGTCCACCCGGGGCTCTTCGAATCCACCGTCGGCCGTCTGCCGGATGAAGTTCAGCGGATTCCCCGGAAAGGAGCGACACGGTCGGATGCAGACGTCGAGGTTGAACAACTGGCGCAATCCGACGATCGGGCTGTAGTAGACGTAACCCTTGCTCTGAAGCTCGGGGCGCAACTCTTTGGCTGCCTGGGTCTTCGGCTTTGAGGTGATGGACCCGAACAGCCCCAGTTTGTGCTTCTTCAGCAGCTCGACTGTCGCTTCAGGAAGAGGGTTGCCCGTGTGGATCCAGCAGTCCCAACCGATCTCGGCGTCGACGTAATCCGCGTCGAAACCGACGGCCTCCAACACCCGAAGCGCCTCGGGCAACACGATCTTGCCGATGCCATCGCCGGGCATCGTAACCACGGTATACTGCGGCATGTTTAGAAGCTGCCTTTCAAGAAGTTACCTGTGAGATCTCTCGAGCCACTGCTGACGAAGTCTCTTGGGGCGGCGCAGCCGGGCTCTCACCTCCGTCAGTCGAGACCCAATCGCCTACGTATCAGCCCTTCGATCCCTCCGGCTACAACCAGCGATTGGGCGACGGAGCTGAGCGGAGGAAAAGCATGAACTTCCCCACGCAGGCCGACCGTGCTCTCGGCGAAATCGATCTCGATCAGATCGCCCGGGATGATCGTGAGTTCGCCCGCCGCGATCGTCTCCGCTTCTTGAGCCCTCAACCGCTCGACGAGCTCCGCGCACTCGATGCAGACGAAGCCGTTGTTATAGGCGTTGCGCAAATAGGTCTGCGAGAAGCTTCCCGCGATGACCAGAGGAATCCCCGCCGCTTGGAGCGCCGTCGCCGCCTGCTCGCGACTCGATCCCGTACCGAAGTTGAAACCTCCGACGAGGACGTCGCCCGGTTGGATTCGACTGCGAAACGCCGGATCGTAGTTCTCCATCACGACGCGGGCCATCTCCTCCCGTGTCATCTTGTCACGGTAAGTGTAGTCTTTTCCGTAGATGCCGTCGGTGTTCAGGTTGTCTTGAGGCACGAGAACGATGCGCCCCTCGATTCGCTCGGGAAACCCCGCCAGGATTGTCACCGTCTCGCGACCGTCGCCACGGCCGGGGACCCCGACCTCGAAGTCGTACTCCGGCCGGCGGCCGTCGGACGGCCGCGGCCCGGCGATGTATCCGGCCAGCGCCGAGGCGGCCACGACCTCGGGACTGGCCAGGTACGCCTGGGCCTCCCGCGAGCCCATGCGACCCTTGAAGTTGCGGTTGGTGGCCGAGATGCCCACCTCGCCCGGTTCGAGCGTTCCCACGCCCAGGCCGATACAAGGGCCGCAACCCGACGGCAACGGCTTGGCCCCGGCGCTCAGCAGCGCGCCCCAGGCGCCGCTCGCCTCGGCCTGTTGCTGGATCTCTGCGCTGGCCGCCGCTACATAGAACTCTACTCCTGACGCCACCGTCTTGCCGCGCACCACGCGCGCCGCGGCCTCGATGTCCTCGAGGCGGCTGTTCACGCACGAGACGAGATAGGCTTTGTCGATGGCGATCTTGTCTTTCTCGATGTCGGCCAGCGAGCGCATGACCTGTACGGTATCGGGTCCTGAAACGTGAGGACTCACGTCGGCCAGATCGAGCTCGATCCGCCCGGCGTAGTCGGCGTCACGATCCGGGGAGGGAGGCTCGGCCGCCCAGCCGATGAGATCTTCGTCCGCGTACCGGTCGAATCCGCCGGTCTTTTCCAGGTGCTTTTTGCGCGTGGTCAGGTAGGCGATCGTCCGGTCGTCTACCGGAAACCAGCCGACGAGCGCTCCCCATTCCGTCGTCATGTTGGCGATCGCCATGCGCTCATCCATGCTGAGCCATGCCACGCCGGGCCCGCCGAACTCGACAGCCGCGTTGAGCACTTCGCCCCGGTTGTATAGACCGCACAGCGTCACGATGACGTCTTTCCCTGTGGCGCCCTCTTGAAGTTCGCCCTTCAATACGACCCGCACCGACCGAGGTATCTGCCACCAGAACTCCCCGGTAGCCCAGATCGCCGCCGCGTCCGTGCGTACCACGGGCGTTCCCAGGGCACCGAGCGCGCCGTACATGTTCGAGTGAGAGTCCGATCCAACCACCAGCGCGCCGGGCACGACGTAGCCGTGCGACACCATGATCTGGTGGCTGATCCCGGTCCCCGCCGGATAGAAGTCGATACCGTGCTCGCGGGCGAACGCCTCGATCTCCCGGTACTTCGCCAGATTCCCCTCCGACAGGTTCTGGATGTCGTGGTCGATGGCGAAGACCGGCTGCCGAGGATCATGGATGCGAGTCGCCCCCATCGATCGGAACTTCGTGATCACCGGCGCGGTGTTGTCGTGCGTCATAACGTGCCGCGGCCGCAGCGAGACCATGTCGCCCGTGCGCAGGGGGCGGCTCGGCCCCTCGGTCATGTGGCTCTGGGCAATCTTCTCTACGACGGTCTGGCCCATCCTCCGACTCCCTGCCGGACTAGCGGTCGGCTCGGCAAAGGTCCAACAGCTCCGTCACCGTCTGGAGCTTCTCGAGATTCCAGACGGCCTTCTTGAGGCGGGCCCTCGCGTCGGCCGACAGCACCGGCGCCGCGAGAGCGTCGAATTTTTCCTCGATCTCGGCGTCGGTCAGCGGATTGCGCGGGTCGCCCTTGGGATAGTCCAGTTGCTCTTTCAAGTGAACGCCGTCCCGGGTATGGATCGTGACGATCACCCTTTGAAGCTTGGGAAAGACCGCTTCGATCTCGGGATCCGCCACGACCTCCACCTTCTCGAGCTGGGCGCGAATGCGGGGATCCATGATCTTGTCCATCTCGAACTGGGCCGGCGTCACCTGCCGGTCCACCAGCGCCGCCGCGATCACATACGGAAGGCTGTGGTCGGCCGTCTCCTTGCTCTTGGGATCGTACTTGGAGGGATCGGCCAGGATGTCCGCGGCCCGGGCGAGGGAGCGGATGTGAACCTTCTCGACCTGCTCCGGCTCCAGATCGTTATCATGCACGATCTTCAACACGGCCGAGATCGGAGCGTGCGTCAAAGCCTCGGTGGGGAAGGCCTTCATCCCGCACCGCTCGATGCGCCACGACTCACCCAGCCCCTCGGTCAACACCTCCAGCTTCCATTCCGGTCCCAGGCAATGGACCAGCCCTTCTTTGCCATCGATCACGTGCTCGGGACCGGTGTAACCCCGCTCGGCCAGCAGCGCCGCCATCACCCCGACCTGGGTGGCCATCGGGTCCACCGTGTTCTTCATCATCGTGAGCTTGCCGGCGGTCACCGCTCCGAAAGTCGCGTGGTGGGAAGCGGAGATCCCGATGGCGTGCTGGATCTTCTCCCAGGGCAGCCGAAGCATCCGACCGGCGACGATGGGAGCGACGAAGGCGGTCAGCGTGGCGTGGTGCCAGCCGCGCTCGCGGATTCCCGGGAAGGCTGCTTCGCACAAGCGCATCTCGAACTCATGCCCCAAAACGATACCGACGATCAGATCCTTCCCGCCCCGACCCTCACGCTCACCGCAGGCGAGTGCCGCTGGGATGATATCGGATGGGTGGGACGGATCCTGCTGCCAGTAGATATCGTTGTAGTCCATCACCCGGACCATGAGGGCATTGGCCAGGGCGGCCGAGACGACGTCCATCTTTTCGCCGCTCCCGATCACCGTGGCCGGCCCCTNNCCCAGCGCGCAACCAATGGAGTCGAGTAGATAGCGGCGCGCCTCGTGCACCGCCTGCTCACCTATCTGCTGGAACTCCAGGTCGGCCGCCCAGCGCGACATGACCGCTGTGATTGTTTCGGACATATCCCGTCTTCGAGTTGAGGGTTAACGACAGCGAGTACGCTCAGGGGCGTCAAACTCATCGCCCCAGTGTCTAGCCCAAATGTCGAATGTCCAATTCTCAATGTCGAATGCTCAAGTGTGCGATCGGCGCCTCGCGCGTGAGCTGGATGTGAGGGCCCAGAAACGACTTGAACATTGAACATTGGGAATTCGTTATTCATTATTTCTTGTCTAGCGTTCTTCGCCTCGGCCCACCGACGCCCGGGCTCACAGGTTCTTGAACGGCAGGTAGCTCATGAAGTCGGCGTGATGCACGATGTACGCCTCGGTGCTCCGCCGCACCAGATCGCCCTCGGCGGCGTGCGCCGCGATAATGTGACAGACACCGTCGGGGACGCCACAGCTGAGGGCTAGGGCCACGCCGGTGAACGGATGGCGTAGCGCCTCACCGCGCTTACTCTGTCGCACCTTCCCGTCCACGCGCTCGTATTCCAGCAGCTTGCCCACGTCCGCCAGGATGGCGCCGGCGATGACGGTGTCGAGATCGATCTTCAGCGCCTTGCCCAGGAACTCCTGCATCGACTCGGCGGCGCGACGCGCGATGTGAACCACGCAGCGCTTGTGCTCCATGAAAGTGGCCGGACAGTTGGGCACAAGAAGCGTGAAGGGAATCTCGTGGAGATCTTGAGGCTCGAGGGGGCTGAGCTCGAGAGCCTTGATCCAGGTTTCGCTGACCTGCTCGCGCAGCTCGCGGTCTTCGATCCAAGCGAGCTCGGGCCAGAGCGCCTCGACGGATTCCCGCATAGTGACTTCCCTCCCTGGCTCTGCCTCGCGGCAGAGTGCAGCGGCCGCGGCGGATGGTGGGGCTGACGGTAAAACCGGCGGAGTGAATCTATCGACTGGGAGGTTGGCGGTACAGAAGGCCGCCGGTTGGCCTTGGGGTCGATCTGGGGCGAGCGGGGAGGCCCGGCGCGCCACAGGCGTGGGGGGGCGGGGAGGAGGGCGCCGGGTGCTTGCGTTGGTGGGCCAAATATCATATTGTCATGACGAACTCAGCTCCACGCACCCGTGATCTCTAAGACCGCCGAATACGCGCTCCGCGCTCTCCTCCACCTCGCCCGCGAGGACGCCCGCGGACCCCTCCGCGCCAGCCAGATCGCCGATTCCCTCGGCGTTCCCGCTAACTACCTCTCCAAGATCCTCCACGGCCTGGCACGCGATGGGATTCTGATCTCGGAACGCGGACCCCGAGGCGGCTTTTGCCTCGCCCGCGCCGCCAACGAGCTTGCCCTCGCCGAAGTCCTGGGTCCGTTCGACCCCCACACCACCCGTCGGAGCTGCCTGCTTGGCCGTCCCGAGTGCTCGGACGAGACGGCCTGTCCGGTTCACGACCGCTGGAAAGAAGTGAGCGAGCCCGTCGCGCGATTCTTCCAAGATACCACGGTGGGTGATCTCCTCGGGGGAGCGTTGCCACGCCTTCCTTCCCTGGGGAAAGAAGGGAGCGATGCCTGAGCGGCCGAACGCGGGCACCTGCCGGTTCTGCTAATTCTTATGGTTGTTGACAAGGCGGCCTTTTAGCTTATCATGCGGCGCAGCTTGGCCTCACACCACAACTGAAGCCCAAGATCTTCCACTTCAAGCGTTGGAGGGATGTGTGAGCGACGAACGACTTGGGAAGTCGTCCGGCCCGTCTGCGCACATCGGCGGTCATCCGCGAGGGACGTTGGCGATCGTCGGTGTCTACGGGCTGCTCTTCGCGATCGGCTGGCTGGTTCTCTACTTCTTCGTGTTCCTCCCGCGTGGGGCGCTGACTCCGTGAGGCGGCCATGAACGTCGATTTCTACGAGAAGATCTGGATCTGGGCGGCCGTCGGAATCATCGTCGTGTTTCTCGCCTCGATCGGAGCCACCTTCCTGGGACAAGCGATCCAACCCCCCAGCCATGTGGAGACGATCGACCCGGAAACGGTTCGGACCCACCCGGAGTTCGGGCAGCCCGGCGTGACGATCCACGACGACGGGAGCGCGACCGTCGTCGTCCAGGCCTTTATGTTCGCGTTTCTGCCGCAGGAAATACGCGTGCCGCGTGGGCGCCCGGTGACCTTCCGCATGACCAGCCCGGACGTCATCCACGGCTTCCAGATCGTCCGCACCAACGGCAACACGATGGTCGTGCCCGGCTACGTGAGCCAGTTCACGACGAGTTTCAGCCAGGCGGGTGAGTACCTGATCGTCTGTAACGAGTACTGCGGGCTCGGCCACCATGTGATGGCCGCGCGGCTGATCGTCGAGGACATGCCCGGCACCGTGGGCGCAGCGGGTGGAGGTGAGCGATGATTCCGTCGCGCAAGCTGGTGCTGGCGAACTTCTGGGTGGCGATCGCCGCCTTCGCGATCGCGGCGGCCATGGCGCTCATGCAGGCGCTTTCGCGGGCGGATCTCGAACTGCCCTTCCGCACCGCGAAGATGTACTACCTGTCGGTGACGGCCCACGGCGTGCTCATGGCGCTGGTGTTCACCACCTTCTTCATCATGGGCCTGGGCTACGTGTTTGCGGAGCGCACGCTCGGTCGGTCCATTGTGATGAAGAAGTTGGCCTGGGGCTCGTTCTACGTCGCCCTGCTGGGGACGGCGCTAGCGGCCGTGGCGATCCTCCTGGGGAAGGCGACCGTTCTCTACACCTTTTACCCGCCACTCCAGGCCCACCCCGCCTTTTACATCGGCGCGGCGCTGTTGATCATCGGATCGTGGGGTTGGAGCTGGGTCCTCATCCGGACCTACCTGGTCTGGAAGCGCGAGAGCCCCGGAGTCCGCACGCCGCTGCCGGTCCACGGCATGCTGGCCACGATCATCGTGTGGTTGCTGGCCACGGTGGGAGTCGCGGCCGAGGTCGTGATCTTGTTGATACCGTGGTCGCTGGGACTCGTCGACAAGGTCGATCCGATCCTGGCACGGGTGCTCTTTTGGTGGTTCGGTCATCCACTCGTGTACTTTTGGCTGATGCCGGCCTACGTGATCTGGTACACGGTGACGCCACGGGTCGCCGGCGGGAAACTGTTCAGTGACCCCTTGGCACGTTTGGTCTTCGTGCTCTTCATCCTGCTCTCCACGCCCGTCGGGTTTCACCACCAATTCCTCGATCCTGGCGTGCGGGCGGGCTGGAAGTTGTTCCACGCCTTCAACACCCAGTGGATCCTGTTCCCGAGCTTCCTCACGGCGTTCACCGTCATCGCGTCGTTCGAGGTAGCGGGCCGGCTCAAAGGAGCGAAGGGCTGGTTCGATTGGCTGGAGAAGCTGCCGTGGGGCGACCCGGCGTTCTCGAGCGTGGCGCTGGCCATGCTGATCTTCGCCGTCGGCGGATTCGGCGGCGCGATCAACGCGGCTTATGGCATGAACGCCATGATACACAACACCGCCTGGGTGCAGGGCCACTTTCACCTGACCGTGGGAACGGCCACGGCGCTGACCTTCATGGGCGCCGCTTATTGGCTCATGCCCAGGCTGACCGGACGAGAACTCGAGCTGTCGCTGCTGGCTCGAATCCAGCCCTACCTGTGGTTCATTGGGATGCTCATGTTCTCCATCGCCAACCACCTGACGGGACTCGCCGGCATGCCGCGGCGTGTCTACCAGTTCGACTACGGCGGCAGCGAGATCGCCGACCAGTGGATCGCCGGAACCGGCATCTCGGCGGTCGGCGGCTTATTCCTGTACGCGAGCTCTCTGTGCTTCATCGCGGTCATGTTGGGTACCGGTTTGGCCGGTAAGAGGGTGGCTCCGGAGCCGATCGAGTTCGCCGAGCCGCTGGAGGACCCCGGTGACAAGGCGAGTGTGTTGGACAAGCTCTGGATCTGGGTGGTGATCGCCGTCGTACTGGTGGTGGCCGCCTACGCCTACCCGATCGCCGAGCACCTGTCGATCGAGCGCTTCGGTTCGCGGGGCTTCTCGCCCTTCTGACTTTCAGTTCGCACCGAGACGACAAGAGCCCCGGTGATGATCACCGGGGCTCTTGTGTCAGGGTCCGGGGCGGACGCCGCACGACGTCTGCGGGACTACTCGTTCTCCCCGGCCCGGCGCCGCGTGGGCCAGATCAAGATGGGTAGGTGCGTCGCCTCGATGAGCGGTTGCACCACCGGTAGCCCGGCCAGACCGGTATTCGCTCGCGCCTCTTCGTCGGCCAGGACCGTCAGCAACGTTGCCTGGCACTGTTCTGCCTTGTGCAGGAGGGTCGTCGCGACATCCCCCTCCTCCTCGACCACCTCCAGGCGAGGCGCACCCGCCGCCCGCTGGCCGCCGCGGCGCGCCCTCTTCACGACGCGCACGGCGTGAAGTCGCTCGGGCCGGAACCACTTGCCCAACCCGGGGATCGCCAGCTTCAATGTCTCAGGCGCTTTGACGGCGACCATGACCCGCTCGCCCAGCGAGCCGTGCAGTTCGGTATCGGGAACCAGCAGCACCGGGATCCCCAGCGCCCGCAGGGGAGAGGAGACCCGCTCCAGGTCCCAGTCGTCGCCGTCCGTAGCGCTGCAGATGACCACCAGGTCCACTTGCCGAACCCGCGCCAGCTCGAACACCCACTTCACGGCATCGCCACGCTTCAACGCCAGCTCGACGGTGGGGATGGCCGCCTCGAAATGGCGCACCCAAGTCGCCAGCTCCGGCATCGGCTCGGCCGGGCCAGGTTCCGCGGAGAGCATGTGGAGGAGTGTCGCCTCGGAGAGACCGATGCCGCGCAGGTCCGGTACCACCCGCAGGAACTGCTGCCCGGCTTCCGGGCTGGTCAGGACGAATATCGCTCGCTGAATCACCGAAACTGTGCCAGTCGCCATCCGAGTACCACGTCCGCCCTCGTCCACGGGGTCCTTCTCACGTCCCGTCCTATTCGAACGAATCGTGCCGCCGAGCGTCGTTTCGGTAAGTCCATATCAGACAGTATCTTGCGCGGTCTGGTCGCGAGGACGTCGCCCGGGGGCCGGGGGGGCATTGTGCCCCGACATGTCGGGTCCGGTCTCGGATGGGGGCGGGCGCCGCCTCTTCAGCTCCGAGGGGGTCGAGCCGCGAGCGGTCGTGGCTCGACCGGCAGGCAGAGACGGAAGCAGGCGCCCGGCCCATCGGCCGGTTCGAGGGTCAGCTCACCGCCCAGCAGCCGGGCCAACTCCCGGGAGATAGCGAGCCCGAGGCCGGCGCCGCTCTGAGGCGGCTTTTGCCCCCCGAACCGGTACGCCTCGAAGACCCGATCCCGACGATCCGGATCGATCCCGGGACCGCTATCGCGAACGCTGATCGCCCAACCCACATCACAGGGCGCAAGCTCGAGGCTGACTTGTCCGCCAGCGCTCGTGAACTTAATGGCATTGGAAAGCAGGTTGAGGAGGATCTGGCGCACACGGGTAGGATCCGTCCTGACCACGGTGCGATTCTCTAAGCCGGAAACTTGGAGCTGGATGTCGTGTCGCTCGGCCGAAGGGCGCGCGGTCGCGGCGACCTCGCGGATCAGCGCCCGCAGGTCGGATTCGCGCAGCTCTAGCTCGAGCTGCCGCGCCTCGATACGGCTGAGGTCGAGCAGGTCGACCACGAGACGATGAAGCTGCTGGGCGCCCTCGAAGGCATACCCGGCCCCTTCGCGGATGCGGCCGTCGGCGGCTTCGCTCAGCTTGCGTAGCCGGTCCGTCCAGCCGAGCACGCCGGTGGCGGCGTTCTTGATCTCGTGGTTAACGATGGCGAGGAACTGGCTCCGCTGTTCGGCGAGGTGGGCGTTCTCGACAGCGACTGCGGCTTGTGCGGCCAGGAGCTCGGCCAACTCCTGGTCTTCGGGGCTGAACTCGTCGGCGCCGATCTTATCAGCCAGGTACAGGTTGCCGAAGACCCGGTCCCCGGTCCGGATCGGCAAGCCGAGCAGCGAGCGCAGTCGGGGGTGGCCGTCGGGAAAGCCGGCGAATTCTGAGTGACTCTGGAGATCTCGCAGACGAATGGTCTGCGCGCGTCGTAACATGATGCCGAGCGTGCCGCCGCCCGTGGGCCAACGCCCGATCTTCTTGACGGTGTCCTCGTCCATTCCCGAGTGGAAGAAGCTCCGCAGCGAACTGCCGGAGCTATCGAGGACGCCGAGGGCGGCGTAGCGAGCCCGAAGAATCTCGCGGGCCGAGTCGACCAGGGTTTGGAGCACGCGGTCGAGCGAGAGGCTGCTGTTGAGGGCCATCCCAATGCGGACAAGGGCCCGCAGGCGCTGCACGTTCTCGTCTTGAGCCGAGCGCAGAGCCGTGAGTTCCTCGAGGCGCTTCGTTTCGCTTTCGAAGATGTGAGCGTTGTGCAGCGCGATGACGGCCTGGGCGGCGAGGGCCTCAAGGATCTCGGCGTCGCCCTCGTCGAAATTGCGGTTGTCTCGCGGGTTGAAGGCGAAAATCGTCCCCAACGCGGCGTCGCCATAGTAGAGGGGTGCGATGACGACCTTGCGGCTGCCCAGTTTGCTGGCAACGGAGTGATCGGCGCGCGCGTCGGCAAAGACGTCGTTGACCAGTACGGTGCGGCGGGTGGTGATGGCGTGGCCGTTGAGACTTCCTTCGATGGAGAGGAACTCGCCCAGCCCGAGGCTCGCATGGGGGCTGGTGGCCACGACTTTGAGGCTGGGTTGAGTACCCCGATCGCGACGGTCGAGAAGCTCGGTCACCACCGCCGCCTCGGCGTCGAGGAGCCGAGCGGCGTAGTCACAAATCTGGGCCAGGATCTCCTCATGAGCCAACGAGGCGCTGATGGCGCGGCTGACTTCAACGAGGGCACGGAGTCGATCCTCGCGCGGTCGCGTGGATTGCTTCATTCTGGCCTGCGAGCGGCCTCACTCTCGTATCGCTTCAGCTTGCGGTACAGCGTTCGCCGGTCGATCCCGAGGATATCAGCCGCCTCGGTCTTCTTCCACCGAACACTCTCCAGTACCCGGAAGATATACTCCCGCTCCAGTTCTTCAAATGTCCACCGCTTGCGCTGAGCCTCATCGAGAATGCCGGCCCCCTCGTCCGGTTCCTCGGCGTCGGAGGGAAGCTCGAAACCCACGGTGGCGCTGCCGCCGCTGGCGTGCAGGACGACCGCGCGCTCGATGAAGTTCTCCAACTCCCTGACGTTGCCGGGCCAGTAATACGACACCATGCGGTCGAGGGTCCGCGCCGGCAGTTTTGGCGGCTCGACGGTGTACAGCTCCGAGTACTTCTGCAGAAAGAAATTGGCGAGCAGCGGGATGTCCTCCTTGCGGTCACGCAAAGGCGGCACTTCGATGGGGAAGACGTTCAGCCGATAGAAGAGATCTTCGCGGTATTCTCCGCTGGCGACTCGCTTCTTGAGGTCGATGTTGGTGGCCGCGATGAGACGGATGTTGATCGGGATCGGCTGGCGGCCTCCGACGCGCATGATGACGTTTTCCTGTAGCACTCGCAGCAGCTTGGGCTGGAGCGACATCGACATGGTGCTGATCTCATCGAGAAAGACGGTGCCGCCTGTCGCCTCCTCGAACAGACCTTTCTTGTTCTGGATGGCCCCGGTGAAGGCGCCTTTCATGTGGCCGAAGAGTTCCGACTCGAGGAGGTTGTCGGGAATCGCCGCGCAGTTGATCGGCATGAACGGCTTGTTGGCTCGGTTGCTCGCCGTGTGGATGGCCCGAGCGACCAATTCCTTCCCCGTGCCGGTATCGCCGCTTATCAGCACCGTCGCCCGGCTGGGTGCCACCCGCGCCACGAGATCCACCACCCGCTCGATCGCGGGGCTTTTCCCGACGATCTGTATGTCGCCGCCGATACCCCGGGCTTTTTGGCGGAGGCGGGCGACCTCGCGGCGCAGGTCCTGTTCTTCCAAAGCCCGACGGATGGTGAGGATCAGCTCGTCCGTGCTAAACGGCTTGTTGATGTAGTCGAAGGCGCCTTGCTTCATAGCCTCCACCGCGGTGTCGACCGTGCCGAACGCCGTCATCATCACGATCTGCGCGTCCGGCTGACGGGCGGGGGCGAGACGCAGGACGTCCATGCCGTCCATGCCCGGGAGGTTGATGTCGAGCAGGATGATATCGAACACGTCCTGCTCCATCGTGCTGAGGCCCTCTTCGCCTGTCTCCGTCGCTTCAACTTGATAGCCCTGGTCGTTGAGGACGTCGATCAAGAGCTGACGAAGAACCTCGTCGTCCTCGATGACGAGGACCTTCGCTGTCGTCTCCAGCGTGCCCGCCTCGTCGTGCATCTCACTCCACCGGCAGAAGAATCGTGAACGTCGCACCTTGCCCGGGCGTGGAGCGGGCCTCGATCGTGCCGCCATGAGCGTGGATGATCTGTTTGGCCAGAGCCAGGCCCAGGCCCGACCCCCCGGACCGCGAAAAGAAAGGCGCAAAGATGTAGTGCAGATCCGCCGGGTCGATCCCCGGTCCGTTATCGCTGACCTCGATCTTGATCATCTCGCGCATCGGTCGCCCCACCACCGGAAACCCTCGTGTCAGCCGTAGCGTGATGCGGACCGTGCCGTCGCCCCGGGACTCGAGCGCTCGCTGGGCGTTCATCAGCAGGTTGAGAAAGACCTGCTGCAGCTGGCCCGCATCGGCAAGCACGCTGGGGAGCGTCTCCTCCGATTCGACCTCGACCCGCACCCCCGCACGCTCCATGGAGGCTTCCAGCAACTCGAGGCCGCGCTCGATGACGTCCTCCACCTGAACCCGGGCCAGGTGCAGCTCGCCGGGCTTGGCCAGCTCGACCAGACCTCGGGCCAGTCGCGCGATCCGACTCAACTGCTGGGTCGCCGTGTCCAGCTGCTTTCGCGCTTGCGCGTCGCCCTCGGCCGCCTTGCGCAGGTGTTCCATCACGATCGCGATCGTCGTCAGTGGGGCCCCAATCTCCTGGGCGACGCTCGCTGCCAGCTGACCCAGCGTCACCATCTTCTCCGACTCGATCACCTGGCGCTCCAACTGCCGGCGCTGCGACAGGTCCCGGACGATCGTCGAGCTGGCCAAGCTGTTCGCCGAGCCGTTCCGCGCCAGCGTGCTCGTCAAGCTCACCTCCACCTGGGTGCCATCCTTGCGAAGACGCCGGGTCTGGTAGTCTCGCACCGAGCCCAGCTCACGCAGCGCTTTGCGCAGTCGTTCGGGCTCCCGCCCGGCGATCAGGTCCTGCGGGATCAGTCGCGTGACCGGCTGGCCGATTATCTCATCCCAGGCGTAGCCGAACATCTCTTCGGCCCCGCGGTTCCAGGCGATGATCCGCTCCTCGGCGTCCACCGCCCAGATCGCGTCGGCGGCGTTCGCTAGCAGCTCCGGCCATTCCGCCCGGTCACCCGCCGCAGGGATGCAGTGCACCGCCGCCACCCCGTCCGCGCTCGGCGTCACCCGCACGTCCCAGAGTCCCGTGCCGATGCGCACTGCAGCCAGAGATGTCGGCGCCGCCACCCTGCGCGGCGGGCTCAACAGTGCCAGCAGACCTTCGTCCAGCTCCGTACCTGGGAGTTGGGACAGGGCGAGGCCGTGCACTGCCTCGGCAGACAGTCCGAACATCGGCTCGCAAGCCCGATTTAGGTAGGCGACGCGCCCATGCCGATCGAGGAAAAAGACGGGATCGGGCAGGCCGTCCAGTGTCGTCAGCTCCGCGGCCAATACGCCTCCGGATCGCCTGGGTGATTCTTGCCACTAAGACGTCTCTGAAGGTTTTGTGCCGCTTCCGGCGACCTATGAGAGCGTACCCGAACCCCGCTCCCTTAACGCGGTACCCCGCATAGAGTTGTAGCTGCAGGCTGTCTCGGCTATTCCCGCTCGTCGCGCTCGCGACGCCGCGACCGCCCCGCCGTCGTGTGGCAAAGTGCCACAGTGGTAAAAGTGTGGTTTTCGGGCTGCTGCGCAAGGTGTTCTGGCAAATACGCGGACGCGCGTGGGACCAAGCGTCCGCTGTGGGCCACGGGCCTGTCCCTATCTGTGCCAGATTGTCCCGGTGGGCGGCGAACCCGAGGTGGCATCGGTGCGGCTAAGGTGGGGCGCGTCTTAATCTTAGGGCGGGTCGCTGGGTGAGTGGTACGACATGTGCCCCTACTATCACTGTCTCTGATCGTACGACGTACGACACGGTGCCACAGCGTCTGCGGTCAGGGCGAATTGAGAGCCCGGGTAACCTGCCGGAAAAAGATGGTTGGGGCTAATCGCACGAGGACTGGCAGGCCTACCCGGGCTCTCTCTTTTTTCCACCTCGGCGTCTACAGCGCTCGCTCGAGCCGGCCCGGCTCGACCCCCACTAGCTAGGCCGAGCCCCGCCCCGGCGGCTTCCGAAAAACCTTCACCGTGAAGACCGGGCAGGGTGCGCCACGGATGACCTGCTCCGTCACGCTGCCCAGCAACATGTGGCGGATGCCGGTGAGGCCGTGGCTGGCGATGACGATGAGATCGGCCGAAAGCTCCTCCGCGAAGCGAACGATCTCGGGTGACGCTCGCCCCGCACCCACATGAGTTTCGGCATTCGGGTGTGTAACCTGGGCGATGAGCTCTCTCAGCCCTTCCTCGGAACGCTCGCGCAGCTCATCACTCGTGGGTCCCACCGGCGGCACCACCGGCGGATAGAAGTCGGGATAGACCACCTCATCGATGACGTGGAGGAGGTGTAGGCGGGCGGCATAGAGCTGGGCCAGCTGGTTAGCGTAGACCAGCGCGAGCTTGGCGTGCTCCGAGAAATCGACAGGGACCAGGATGCGCGCGACGTGGCCGGGCTCGGGGCCTTTCGTCCTTTCGGGGACGGTCAGGACCGGGCAAGGGGCCAGGCGGACGACTTCCTCGGCGACGCTGCCGAGCAACAGCCGCCGCAGGCCGCGGCGCCCATGCGTGCCCATGGTGATGAGGTCGATGGCGTGGTCAGCGGCGTACGCGAGGATGGCGCCCGCCGCGGAGATGCTGCGCACCTGTGCGCGGCGGAACTTCACCCCATCGCCGTGGCTCGCGACGGCGCTGGCCAGCTGTGACTCGGCGTGCTCCTCCAGGACCTCGTACAACCCCTCGACGTCGGGGAGAGGATGGGCCGCGTTGGCGGGATCGGTCTCGTGAAGGACGAGCGCGTGGAGCAGGTGGACCTCTGCGTGGAAGTTGTCGGCGAAATGAAGTGTGTGCGGGAACGCGTGACGCGCGCATTCCGAGAAATCGGTGGGGAAGAGGATCCTCTCGATCTCGAGCATGGCGGCCTCCCTCTCGCCAGCTGACTGGAACGGAGCTGGCCATTACCTCGCGCTCGACCCTCAGGGTCATGGCCGGCAAGGTGGCGCCCCGGCACGCAGATATTGTAAGAGCCATCGTCAGCTTAGATGAACGGGCCGGTTAGCGCTACGGGAGGCGCGTCAGACGGCGCCCGCGGCGGGCCACGCTTGACGCGGTGGGGTAGGGCCTGGCTAGAATCGGGCATGATCAGCGTGTTGGCTCTCGAGGAGAGACACTGGCCGGATGTGCGGCGGATTCACGCCGAGGGCATCGCCACGGGCGAGGCGACGTTCGAGACCGAGCCTCCCCGCCTCTGGGCGGACTGGTCCGGTTCTCACCTCGAATATGGTCGTCTGGTCGCGCTCGCCGACGGTGAGGTCGTGGGGTGGGCGGCGCTGACACCAGTATCGGATCGCTGCGTTTACGCCGGGGTGGCCGAGGTCAGCATCTACGTCGGAGCCGGGGCACGCGGCCGTGGTGTCGGCTCGAAGCTCATGGTGCGTCTGATCGAGCAGTCGGAGGCCAACGGAATCTGGACCTTGCAGGCCGGCGTTTTCCCGGAGAACGAACAGAGCATTTTGCTGCATGAGAAGTTCGGTTTCAGGACCGTGGGGCGGCGTGAGCGTCTGGGACAGCTAGGCGGGCGTTGGCGCGATGTGCTGCTGCTGGAGCGCCGCAGCGCGCGAGTGGGCGTGGATTGATGGGACATCCGACGCGGGGGCGGCCGCGAACTGGCCGGGAGGGGCGAGGCGGTGAGGGCGGGTGAGGCGTAGCCGATCGCTGCGCCTGGCTCTGGCGCTGGCCGGCCTGGCGGCGACGCTTTTCGCGGGGTCGCGGCGGGTCGGGCCGTTGCCGCCGCTCGGTCCGTTTCTGGATCCGTGGAGCGGTGTGTGGGCGAGCGCGGCGGCGGAGCCGCGCGACTCGGAGCAGCTGGAACTCGCGGTCCTGGAAGCGCCGGTGCGGATCGTTTACGACGATCGCGGGGTTCCGCACATCTTCGCTGCGAGCGCCGTGGATGCGGCCCGAGCGCTCGGCTTTGTGGCTGCGCGGGATCGCCTCTTTCAGATGGAGCTTCGCTGGCGTGCGCCGGCGGGCCGGCTCTCGGAGCTGCTGGGAGCCGAAGCGCTCGACGTCGATCGCGCGATGCGGCGTTTGGGTCTTGCCTGGAGCGCCGAGCGCGATTGGGCGGCGCTCGATGACGTGAGTCCGGCGGCTGTCGAGATGCGCGCCTATGCGGAAGGCGTGAACGCGCGGGTCGCGAATCTCGGGCGCCGGGATCTCCCCCTGGAGTACCACCTGCTGAGCGCCCGTCCCGGCCGCTGGGAGCCGGTCCACGTCCTCTACATGCTCAAGCTGATGGGCTGGGATCTCACCTACCCGGTGACCATGGACCTGCGCCGGTTGCGCCTGCAGGCCCGGGTGGGCCGGGAGGCGGCCAGAGCGCTGTTGCCGGTAAACAGTCCCATACAGCAACCGGTCCAACCGAACGGTCAAGCTGGACCCCGATACGATGTTGTCGAGTTACCGCCGCCTGGAGCACCCGACCCGGCGGCCGAACGGTTGGCAAGCGAGCTCCAGCTCGCCTTAGGGGGCCTGTTCCCCAGCCAACCCGCACACCCTGGGGAGCCGCCCCTGGGGAGCAACAACTGGGCGGTGGCGCCACAGCGAACGGCAGCGGGCCACGCGCTGTTGGCTGGGGACCCGCATCTGGAGCTGACGCTCCCATCGACATGGTACGAGGCGCACCTGTCCGTGGCAGGTGAGCTCGACGTGTACGGCGTCACCGTTCCCAACGTCCCCTTCATCGTCCTCGGTTTCAACCGCGAGGTGGCCTGGAGCTTCACGAACACCGGGGCTGATGTCATCGACTACTACCAGGAGGAGCTCGATGACACGACCCGCCCCTCCAGTTACAAGCTGGATGGAGCCTGGCGGCCGTTGGGGCGCCGCATCGAAGAGTACCGCGGACGCGGCGGCCGCTTGCTCACCACCGACACTCTCTACTTCACGCACCGCGGACCGCTCCTGCAGCGCGAAGGACGCGCGCTCTCGATGCGCTGGACGGTGCTCGAGGGTGGCGGCGCCGCTCTGGCTCTGCGGGAGGCCGCCCGTGCCTCGAGCGTGCAGGAGTGGCTGCGCGCGACGGAGGTGTTCACAGCGCCGGCCCAGAACATGGTTGTGGCCGATCGGAGCGGGACCATCGCCATCCGATCCACGGGTCACTTCCCCCTGCAGCCGGATGGCGATGGCCTCGAGCTGCGGGACGGCCGTTCAAGCCTGAGCGACTGGGTGGGCTACTGGCCCATCGATCGCTATCCCTTCGCGATCGAGCCTCCGCAGGGCTACCTGGCCTCAGCTAACCAGCAACCGATCGACCCGCGCGTCGACTCCACCTACCTGGGCGCGGACTGGCCGTCGCCCTGGCGTGCCCTTCGCATTAACGAACTCCTGCAGTCCGATTCATCCGTGACTGCCGAGGCGATGCGGCGGTTTCAAACCGATCCCGGCAATGCGCGCGCCAACCTGTTCGTCCCCTTCTTCCTTGCCGCCGTGGCGTACCGCTCGGCGAAAAGCGGCGTCGACCCGGAGGAAGAGACCGCGGCGCGACTCTTGTCTGAGTGGGATCGCCGTTACACCCGGGACAACGACCGGGCCGTGCTCTTCGAGTACGCGATGGACGCCGTGGCCGACCGCCTCTGGGACGAGCTGCAGGTCGACCCGTCCAGCGCGCGTGGCGGCCGCAGGGTGTTCACACCTTCCGACGCGGTTTTGGCCAGCCTGCTGCAGCAGCCCCAGAGCGTCTGGTGGGACGACCTCAACACGCCCGAGACGGTTGAAGAGCGGGATGCGATCCTGGCGGCGAGCCTGGTGGCCGGCTTCGATCGGGCGCGCCGAGCGCACGGGCCGCCGGATTCGGAAGGCTGGCGCTGGGAGCGGATCCGTCACATCAACATCCACCACCTGTTGCAAATACCGGCGCTCTCTCGACTCGACCTCCCGGTGCAAGGGGGGCCGGGCAACTTGAACCCCGCCTCGGGGCAGGGGACGCACGGAGCGAGCTGGCGCATGGTGGTCGAGGCAGGGCCCGAGATGCGGGCGTGGACCGTCTACCCGGGCGGTCAGTCCGGCGATCCCCTGAGTTCCAGATACGCCGATCGGGTCGACAGCTGGCTGTCGGGCGAGCTCGAGCCCGTCGTCTTTCCCCGGGTGCCTGAAGAAATAGAGAGTGCGCGGGTGACCTCGGTGCTCGATCTGGTACCGGGAGGCTGAGCTATGCGCTTCTTCCTAACCTTTCCGGCCCTGCTGGTTGCCTTTGGACTGGCCACCGTCTTCGGCGGTTGGTGGGCCCTCCCGATCGTGGCCGCCATTTGGACGCTGGCGCAACCGAAGGCCCGTCGCCCGGGGGCCACGGCCGGCCTCGCCGCCGCGGTGGCTTGGGCGGTGCTGCTCTTGTGGCTCGGGGTATCAGGGTCGGTCGGGACGCTGGCTCGCCTGCTTGCCGGCATATTCGGCGCTCCAGCCGTCGTGGTCGTCGCTTCAACGCTGATCTTTCCCGCCCTGCTCGCCGGAAGCGCGGCGTCTCTGGTCGCGGCTCTGAGACCAGAAGTCAGAACGTAGAGGCCGGAACTGGGTACAAGTTTTGGGGTGTTAGCGGGGCGGTGGAAGTGGTCTCACCGACTTGCCGCCAGCATTGGTAATCGTAAACAGCGGAGGTGCATCATCATGAAGCGTGTTGTCGCGTTCGCGATCGCTTTGGCTCTGGCTATGCCGCTGCCGGCGGTGGCTCAGAAAGACAAGAAGAGGGGAGCCCAGGCCGAGGCGGCCCGAAAGAGTCCGTACGGCGACTTCGCGCAAGTCACGGAAGGTGCCACACTACGCGAAGGGTTCTTCGACACCTATCAGAAGGGCGACAAACTGCTATTGGCAGTTCCGGCCGAGCGATTGGGCGAAGACTTTCTGCTGGTCTTCGAGGTCGCGCAAGGCATCGGCGCCGCCGGCCTCTTCGGCGGCACGATGCTGAACATATTCGAGGGAAATCTGGTGGCCCTCGAGCGCTACGGTGATCGGGTGTTCCTGTTGAAGCGGCCACACCGCTACGTGGCGCCGCCGAACACGCCCGAGCGAGCCGCCGTTGAACTCACCTACGGCTCGTCCGTCTTGGAATCGGCGAAGATCGAGTCGATCCGTGGGGACTCGGCGCTGATCATCGATGTCTACGACTGGCTGGTATCGGACCTTTCCAACGTCGGACAGCGCGTCAGGTTCGCGGTGTCGCGCCGGCCTGGCGAGCCCGGGAGCGCGAACTTCGACCGCAGTCGCAGCTATCTCGAGTCGGTGAAGGCGTACGCCGACAACGTGAACTTCCGCGCCAAGCTCACCTTTGGCGCCAACCGCGCGGCGCCGCTGCGAACCGTTCCCGACGGCCGCTACATCCCTATAGCGGTCCATCACACCTTCGCCCGTTTGCCGCAGGACGCGATGACGCCCCGACTCGGGGATGATCGGGTCGGGTACTTCATGACGGTTCACAAGGACTACTCTCGCGACGATACCACGTACTTCATGCGCTATGTCAACCGTTGGCGCCTCGAGCCTGGAGAGCGCGTGGGCGACCTGTACCGGCCCGTCAAGCCGATCGTTTATTACCTCGATCGAACCATCCCCGACCGATATCGGGGCTTCATCGCCGAAGGAGTGGAGGCCTGGAACAAGGCGTTCGAGAAGGCCGGTTGGAAAGACGCCGTGCGGGCCGAGCTGCTTCCCGAGGACGCGGATGCGGAGGACCTGCGATACGCCACGATCCGCTGGAACGTGTCCGACCAACGGGGCTACGGTGCCATCGGCCCATCGATCGTCGACCCGCGAACCGGCGAAATCCTTGACGCCGACATCTTGATCGAGGCCGAGATGGTTCTCGGATTTCAGTCTAACTGGCGGAGTCTGGCTCAGCCGACGGCGTTGCTCGAAGCGATGCTCGACCCGAGCGACGAGGAGCTGGAGTATGCGATGGCCGGTGGCGAGCTTCCGAGCTTCGGGGCCCAGTTCGCGGCGCACGGCACCTTGCTGCGCACGATCCTGGCGGCGCGCGGCGGGATCGAGCCCAACGAGCCGGTTCCGATGGAGTACGTCGGGCAGGCGCTCAAGTGGGTGACGATGCACGAGGTCGGCCACACTCTGGGTCTGCGGCACAACTTCGGATCGTCACGCGACACGCCGCGCGACAGGCTGCACGATCGCTTCTGGGCGGAGGAGCGCGGAGTGACGGGCTCGGTGATGGATTATCACGCTCCGAACGTGGCCCGGGAGACCGAGGTCAACGGCTACTACTACAGCCCGGCTGTGGGCTCGTACGACGAATGGATCATCTCCTACGGCTACACGCGCAATCCCGAGCGCGCCAAAGAGCTGGCTCGCGAGGCTGGCTTGCCGGGTCACGCTTACGGCACCGACGTCGACGCCTACGGCCCCGGCGCCCTCGATCCAACCGTCAACACCTTCGATCTCAGCTCAGACCCGCTCGGCTGGGGCAAGGACCGGGTTGGGTTGATCGACAATCTCTTTGGACGGCTGCCGGAGCGGGTATTAACCGACAACTCGAGCTATTCCGATCTGACCAGCTCTTACCTGTCGCTGCTCGGTCAGTACGCCTCCGCGCTCGCCCCAGCGATCAAGTACATCGGGGGCCAGTACTACCATAACACACGGGTCGGCGACTTGAACGACATGGGGCCCTTCCGGCCGGTGCCGGCGGCCGAGCAGAGAGAGGCTTTGGCCTTCATCACACAGACCGCATTCGCCGAGGATGCGTTTGAGGTGCCGCGGGGAGTGCTGGCGCAGTTTGGGCCCAACCGCTGGATCCACTGGGGCAGTCCGACCAGCTTCAACGGACGGCTCGACTACCCGTTTTACGAGCAGGTCATCTCGATCCAGTCGAGGATGCTGAACTTGCTAACGCACCCCTATCGTCTGGCGCGCATTCGCGACGCCGAGCTCAAGTTCGGCAGCGAGAACGTCGTGACGATTCCGGAGTTGTTCGCCGACCTGACCCAGGCGATCTGGAGCGAGGTCTGGACATCTCCGGGACGAAACATCGCGCCGTCACGACGTGATCTACAACGCGTCTACATCGACCGCCTGACCCAGATCCTCACCGATCCACCGGCGCGGATGCCCGCCGACGCCCGATCCGTTGCCCGGGTCCGCCTTCGCGATCTGGGCGAGCGTATCGGCCGGCGACTGGCTCCGCCGTACAGCTTCGACGACTACACATACGCCCATCTGGCGGAGGCGGGAGAGCGGATCGAGAAAGCACTGGCGGCGGGTTTGGAGGTGGAGCGGCGCCGCTGACCGCGATCCTGGCGTCAGCTCAACAGATGAGGGGGCGATCGCGTCGCCCCCTCCTTTTTGTTGGCGATCGGGAAGGAAGCGAGGGGAACGTAGACGGGCCCCGCCCAATTTGACGGCAACTCCCGCCCGCCCGATCGTGTTCCAGCGACCGTGCTTCCGGCGGCGGCGCCTCTGCGCTCTACCCTGCCGTCGCCGCCCGCTTTCGTCCCACAGAACGGAGTTCGAGGCGATGACTCAGACCGGCTTCGACCAGGAACGATTCCGCAAGGGCTTTCTGCTCCTTCTGGCGATCGCGATATCGCTTCTGTTCTTCGCGATGATCCGTGGCTTTCTGGTCGCGGTCCTCATCGCAGCGATCTTCAGCGGCGTCGCTTACCCTCTGTACGCCCGCCTGCTGCG
>JABAOH010021260.1_pt1 | contig 29120 bp, 23 predicted proteins | sample 7062181 | NCBI WGS metagenome assembly JABAOH01 (sample SAMN14538630, study PRJNA623070) | marine sediment metagenome | biome: marine biome [ENVO:00000428]; feature: marine pelagic biome [ENVO:01000023]; material: deep marine sediment [ENVO:00002113]; isolation source: pool of 5 deep marine...
AATATCCCTTAGTTGGTTGTAGTCAGAGACCTCAATAGTAAAGGTGGATATCCCCTTCTTATCAATCGTCGTCTGCACATCGGCGTCTACAATATTGACATCGTTTTGCGCAAATATGGAACTTATATCTGCGAGCATGCCCTTTTTTGAGATATTGGTAACCTTCAATCGTGCGAGATAGCTCATATCTTCAGAATGTTCCCATTCTACCTCAACTAGGCGATCTGGGTCAGCATCCCTAATATATCGGCAATCCCTTGCGTGAATGGTTACCCCTCTTCCCCTGGTAATAAAACCGATAACTGGTTCACCCGCGAGTGGGTGACAGCAGCTTGCAAAACGGATGAGCATGTCGCTCATCCCCTTCACCTTAATCCCAATGTCGCCCTTTCTTCTCCTTATCCTGTGGACTATCTTCTGGACAAAGCCCTTTGACGTTTCCTCTTTGATCTCTAGGTGGGGAATAAGCTTGTTCAAGACCTGCCGTGCTGATATCTTGCCGTAGCCGATACCGGCAAGCAGATCATCCACGGTCTTAAGTGAGAATTTGTGGACCACGTCTAAGAGCTGCTCGGTTTTGAATTGCCTGAATAAGTTAAGGTTGAATTTCTTCAGCTCTTTTTCCAAGATATCCCTTCCAATGGCTACGCTGTCTGTCCTCTCCTCTTTTTTTATCCATTGCCTAATCCTGGTTCTGGCCGTGGATGTCTTTACGAAGTTGAGCCAATCCTTGCTGGGTTTATGGTTTTTGGAGGTAATAATCTGGACTATATCTCCGCTTTTGAGCTCGTAGTTCAAGGGGACTATCCTTTCGTTTATCTTAGCACCCACACACCTATTTCCGACCTCCGAATGGATACTATAGGCAAAATCAACCGGTGTTGCTCCCCTGGGGAGTGCCTTGACATCGCCCTTTGGCGTAAAGACATACACCTCGCTGCTAAAGAGATCGAGCCTCACTGTTTCCAGAAATTCCCTTGGGTCGGTCAGGCTCTTCTGCCATTCTAACAGCTGTCTCATCCATGCGTATTGATCGGGCACCTCTTTGTCCGATTCATATCCCTCCTTGTACCTCCAATGAGCAGCTATGCCCTCTTCGGCGATCCTGTCCATTTCCCATGTTCTTATCTGTATTTCCATTCTCTCCCCGAGGGAGTCGATGACTGCGGTGTGCAAAGACTGATACATATTGGCCTTGGGCAGAGAGATATAATCCTTAAAACGGCCTGGCACCGGTTTCCACATGGAATGGATGATACCGAGGACCTCATAGCACTCCTTTACGGAACTCACTATGATCCTGAAGGCCAAGATATCATAGACTTGGTCTATATTCAGATCCTGGCCCATCATCTTTCGATAGATACTGAAAAAATGCTTGTATCTCCCCTTTATCGTGGCATCTATGTTGGCCTCCTGCAATCTCTTGGACAAGGTCTCCTTGATGTCCCTAATGAATTTTTCCCGTGCCTCTCGCCTCTGGGCAATCCCTTGCCTAATATCCTCATAGATCTTTGGCTCAAGATAGAAGAGCGAGAGATCCTCCAGAGTCGACTTCAGCCAGTAGATACCCATCCTTCCAGCAAGCGGTGCATAGATATCGAGGGTCTCCCTCGTGATTAGCTCCTGCTTTTCAGGCGGTTGAAAACCGAGGGTCTGCATGTTGTGCAATCGATCTGCCAGCTTTACCAAAAGGACCCTGATGTCAGTGGCCATGGCAAGGATCATCTTCCTTATGTTCTCCGCCTGCTGTTCCACTTTGCTCAGGAACTTGATCTTACTGATTTTGGTCACACCATCTACGATGGTTGCAACCTCCTTGCCGAAGAGATATTCAATGTCAGATAGCTCAGCTAAGGTATCCTCAACTGTATCATGGAGGAGGCCAGCGGCGACGCTCACCTCGTCGGCCTTCATATTGGTGAGAATCCCGGCAACTTCCAGGGGGTGGGAAAGGTATGGTTCGCCGGATAGACGGACCTGTTCCCTGTGGACCTTGGCTGAATAGACATATGCCTTCTCGATGAGGCCTATATCCGCAGTGGGATGATAGGAAAGGATGTTCGACGTTATGTCATTTAAGCGAATCATAGAGGCCCTGGACAACCTCCCTTATAGCCTTGAGGGCTATGTCTACAGGTGCTAACCTAAGATCTGGACGGGAGCGTAGCTTGATCTCAATAGAGTTGCTCTCAAGCGTTCTGAGGCTCACGGTAATCCTCACAGGTATGCCCAAAAGATCGGCGTCCTTGAGTTTGAACCCCGGTCTTTCATCCCTGTCATCGAGAAAGACTGCCACGCCCAGGTCACTCAAATGCTGGTATAGATCTTCGGCCACGTTTCTCACACGGGCCTCATGGAGTTCAAGGGGTAGGATCGTGACCTCGAAGGGTGAGATAGATATGGGGAAGATGATACCATTCTCGTCATGACTCTGCTCTATAGCTGCCGCCACAACCCTGCCAATGCCGACACCGTAACACCCCATAACAATGAGAGCTTCCCGACCATTCTTGTCCAGAAAAGTGGCCCTCAAGGCCTTGCTGTATTTGGTCCCCAGTTTAAAGATGTGGCCAACCTCTATTCCCTTACCAAACCTGAGCTCACCACCACACCTGGGGCATGGATCAGAGGGGCTTATCAACCTCAGGTCTGCGTATCCGTCCGCCTGAAAATCCCTCCCCTCATTTACATTGAGGATGTGCTTGTCTTCCTCGTTTGCCCCCATTACCATATTTCTCATCTGCTTAATGGAAAGGTCAGCGACCTTTCTTACCTTCAAGCCGATGGCACCTGCAAAACCCATGGGAGCACCAGTCACCTCAAATACAGTTTCCGGATCCGCCATAGCAAGCTCTTGAACCTTGAGGACATTTTTGAGCTTGGTCTCATTCAATTCATGGTCCCCCCTTACCAAGGCGGCGATTGGCCCGTCTTCTGTCTGATAGATGAGGGTCTTGACCAGTTTCTCAGGCCCGACGGACAGAAATCTCGTTACCTCATCTACGGTCTTTATTCCTGGCGTATCTATCACCTGGAGTTCTTTTTCCGCCTGTGTAACCTTGGAGTCGTCCCGCCTTACCCTCACCTCTGCCTTTTCCAAGTTAGAGGCATACGGGCAATTTTGACAGCTTACAATATCGTCCTCACCGGTATCTGCCAGGACCATGAATTCATGTGAAAAACTGCCACCTATAGGCCCTGTGTCTGCCTCAACCGCCCGGAATTTCAGCCCACACCTTCTGAAGATGGCCCCGTATGCCGCATTCATGAGCTCATAGCTGCGGTTGGCCCCCTCTTCGTCTATATCAAAGCTGTAGGCATCCTTCATGGTAAATTCCCGGGCCCTCATGACCCCAAATCTCGGCCTGATCTCATCCCTGAACTTTGTCTGGATCTGATACAGGATGATGGGCAGCTGTTTGTATGAATGGATCTCCCTTCGTACCAGGTCGGTTATTACCTCCTCGTGCGTTGGACCCAGGCATGATTCCCTGTTATGTCGATCCCTGAACCTTAAGAGCTCTGGTCCATAGTAATCCCATCGGCCGCTTTCCATCCATAGATCACCTGGTTGTACCTCTGGGAGCAGGACTTCAATGGCACCAGCCCTATCCATCTCTTGCCTGACGATGCCTTCCACCTTCTTAAGGGCCATCAAGCCAAAGGGAAGATAGTTATAGATTCCCGCTGCCAGCTTTCTGATCATCCCAGCCCTGAGCATCAATTGGTGACTTATAATCTCGGCCTCGGCAGGTACCTCTTTAAGCGTGGGAATAAAGAACTCTGAATATCGTCGTGAAAGAGGCGTCATCTTAGTTGACCATCTTCTTGATTTCATCAATAAGCGCCCTCGCTAGATCTGACTCGGGCACCTTTTTAATCAGTTTGCCCTTTTTAAATAATGTGCCCTGGCCACGTCCGCCGGCAATACCGATGTCTGCCTCTCTTGCCTCTCCAGGCCCGTTTACAACGCATCCCATAATAGCTACCTTAATAGGCGTGGTAATCCCGTTGAGCGCATTTTCAACCCTTTCTGCCAAACTCAAGAGGTCTATTTCACACCTTCCACAGGTGGGGCAGGATATGATTTCCGCTCCCTTCTGCCTCAGGCCAAGGGCCTTCAGGATCTCATATGCGACCTTGACCTCGTCAACTGGATCACGGGTTAGAGACACCCTGATTGTATCCCCTATGCCCTCTGATAGCAATATTCCAATCCCCAGGGAGTTCTTAACGGTTCCTGATACGAGCCCCCCTGCCTCGGTGACGCCTAGATGCAAGGGATAGTCAACCTTCTGGCTCAGGAGCCTATACGCTGATATCATTTGCAGGACATCCGGTGATTTCAATGAGATCTTAATGAGATGGAAATCCAATTCCTCCAAGATCCGTACGTGACCCATGGCACTCTCTACCAGGGCCTCCGGTGTCGGGTGATCGTACTTTCTCAGGAGAGCCCTGTTAAGAGAGCCGGAGTTAACCCCGATCCTTATGGGGATGGCCTGTTCTCGAGCAGCGGCCACAATCTCTTGGACTTCTTTCCTCCGCCCAATGTTGCCTGGGTTCAGTCTTAACCCGTCGGCACCGTTCTCTATAGCTGCCAAGGCAAGCCTGTAGTCAAAATGGATATCGGCAATTATCGGAATGGTCGCCTGAGATTTTATCTCTCTAAGGGCAGAGGCGGCTTTCATATCCGGGACTGCCAGGCGAACAAGTTCGCAGCCAGCGTTAGTTAAGCAGTCTACCTGATTTACCGTTGCTGCTACGTCGTGAGTTACGGTATTGGTCATGGACTGTACCACTACCGGAGCTCCACCGCCTATCTTTACCCCACCGATCTCTATTTGTCTGGATTCACGTCGTTTCATCTCATTTATTCTCAAGTACTAATCCATGGTGAATTGTCGTATCATAGTTAGCTGGATGGAGATCATTGCAGCGGGGTGGAGGATGCGTGGCAAGTTACGGAAGCATCGATACACAAGGCGTTTATGCATGCGGTACCATCAGGTGTAACCACGAATTGTATTTTGAAGTTAGCGAAAAAGCCCTGCCATGTCAAGGTGATTTCTCCTTTCCGTCACCGTGCGTAACAATGGGCGACCGTTCACAAGGTAAGGACAGGGTATAGGTAAAGATTTTCCCTTGCAGTAGGTGCCTTAATTCTGTTAGACTTACTTTAGTAAGTTAGTAAAAATAATATAGAAAATCCAAAATTGCTTATTCATGAGGCACACTTGGTGCCACGAATGAATTCCATGAAACTTGAGGAGAAACCTTACAGAACAAGGAGGAGAACATGGCTGAAGAAGTGATACGAGGTGAAGGCTTTACGGTTAAGGATAAAAGGACGTTTGATAGTGAGGGAAAGATAAGGGAAGAATTAAAAAAGGCCAAGAAGCAGGGAGCCAAGGAAGAGAGGAAGCGCTCCGTGCCTTTGCCAGAGATCAATTTTTCCTCCTTCCTTCTCTCACTAAGCTCCTCAACCCTCCTTCACCTTGGTGAAGTCGCAGACCCTCAGTCCGGAGAAAAAAAGAAAGACCTGGACTTGGCAAAACAATCAATCGATATTATAAGCCTGCTCAGAGACAAGACCAAGGGCAATCTCACCCAGGAAGAGGAAAAACTCCTGGACCATCTCCTCTATGATCTCCGCATGCGCTTTGTTAATGCAAGCAAACAATGATGGGCTCCATATCTCTATATGAGAAATCCAATTCAGATTTTCTCGATGAGGCCGCGGTTGAGATATTGGCACCAGCTAAGCTCAACTTGCTTCTGAAGATTACTGGACAGAGGACTGATGGGTATCATGAGCTGGTGTCTGTTCTCGTTCCTGTGGATCTCTATGATAAGCTCAAGATAAGTAAACTAAAAGAGGGACTAGAGGTCTATTGGAGCGGCAGGGAACTACCCGAAACCGAAGATAATCTAGTTTATAGGGCGGCTGTCCGATTTTTTGAAAGGAGTGGAATCAGGGGGGGCGCAAGGATCACGGTAATCAAAGAGATACCCATCTCTTCTGGTTTGGGTGGGGGAAGCAGTGATGCGGGTGCAACATTAAAGGGGTTAAATCAGCTTTGGGGAAACCCCCTGTCAAGGGGGGATATGGAAGAACTTGCCCTGTGTCTTGGGGCGGATGTCCCATTCTTTCTCCTGCAGAGACCATCTATAGCCACCGGAGTAGGGGAGATACTCCAGCCAATAGAGGATTTTCCCTCATTTTGGTATGTTATTGTAAGCCCGAATCTGATGGTGTCAACAGCATGGGCGTACAAGCGCATCAAATTAAAGTTGACAGATAACTGCAACCAGAGTAAGATAAAAGACCTCAAAAAATGTACTTTCAATATTCCTGATTTACTCTCCAATGACCTTGAAAGTGTTACCCTTAGCAGATATCCTTTTCTTTGTTCAATTAAGGCCTCCTTAATAAAGCTGGGTGCACTTGGTGCATTGATGACCGGTAGTGGCCCGAGCCTCTTTGGCCTGTTTGACTCGGCCCAGAAGGCCCATGAAGCTGGGGCTGCAATGATTCGCCTGTGGCGGGACGGAGAGGTTTTCGTAGTTAAGGGATTGAGCTAGGGGTACGTGGCTTGTTCATCTTTATATTTCTGGGGTGTCGTCAAGCGGTAAGACACGGGCCTTTGGAGCCCGCATTCGGAGGTTCGAATCCTCCCACCCCAGCCAAACACACAGGATCATCCTTTCGTAAGAGGAGAAACAGAAGATCTTATGAATGAGCTCATTGAGGGCTTGAAGCTCTTTGGAGGTACATCCAACCTAAACCTGACCAAAGAGGTGTGTGATTACCTGAATATCCTTCCAGGCGAGATGGTAAACAAGGCCTTTAGCGATGGAGAGACTCAAGTAGAAATTGAGGAAAACGTGAGAGGAAGGGACACCTTTATCGTCCAGTCTACATGTAGGCCGGTCAATGATAACCTCATGCAGCTCTTGATAATCGCGGATGCACTCAAAAGGGCCTCTGCCAAAAGCATAACAGCTGTCATCCCTTATTATGGATATGCCAGGCAGGATAAGAAGGTCAAGCCGAGGGTTCCCATCAGTGCAAAGCTGGTAGCTGACCTGATTACCGTAGCGGGGGTGAATCGGGTCATATCAATTGATCTTCATGCTGGGCAGATCCAAGGATACTTCAATATCCCTGTGGACAATATATACTCAGCCCCTATCGTCCTGAATTATATACGGAAACACTTTAAGGACAGTCTATCGATAATTTCCCCTGATGCGGGGGGTGTAGAGAGGGCAAGGGCCTTCGCAAAAAGGCTCGATGCCTCACTAGCCATAATAGATAAGAGAAGAGAGGCACCGAATGTTGCCGAGGCCATGAACATAGTTGGGGATGTAAAGGAAAAAACGGCTATAATTCTCGATGACATGGTTGATACAGGTGGGACGCTGATTGAGGCTGCTCAGGCATTAGTCCAAAACGGAGCACGACACGTCTATGCCTGCTGCACGCATGCTGTCCTCTCCGGCGATGCTGCGCGGAGGATAGAGGAGTCAGCTATTGAGTCACTGGTAGTAACCAATACAATTCCATTGAGTCGAAAGGCCTCTGAGTGTTCTAAGATTGAGGTGATTTCGGTGGCGGAGATCGTGGGAGAGGCCATAAAGAGAGTATACTTTTCAAGATCTGTGAGCTCCCTCTTTGTGTAGCTCCGCGAGGGAGTTTTCATGCCGTTGTAAGCTCAACGAGGGGAGATAATATGCAATTAGACGCTGAAGCAAGAACCGAAACAGGGAAAAGTCCGGCACGGAGGCTCAGAAGTGTGGGTAGGCTTCCCGCCATATTTTATGGGCCAGAGACAGAGCCGATTATGCTCTCCGTAGATTATCTGCAGCTCAAAAGGATGCTGAAGGGAAAATCCAGTGAGACTGTCGTACTCGATCTGAGGATAGACTCCGATGGAGAACGTGAGTCCAAAAAGGTCATGATAAAAGAGGTACAGAGGGATCCGGTTACGAGGGATTATCTTCATGTGGATTTTTACGAGATAGCAATGGGAAAAGAATTAGAGGTAGAGATCCCCATTCATTTGATAAATATACCGGTGGGAGTAAGCAATGGAGGTATCTTAGAGCATACTCGGAGGGAGCTAAGGGTATCTTGTCTGCCAGAAGATATGGTGGACAAGATAGAGATGGATGTATCTGGCCTTGATATCGGACAGTCCATTCATATCAGGGATGTTTCCCTTCCTCCAGGCTTAAAATTAATAGACGATGTAAGCCTTACCATAGCCACCGTGGTTGCCCCGACTACAATCGCCGAGGTAGAGGAAGAGGCCGAGGTAGAGGAAGAGGCCGAGGTAGAGGAAGAGGCCGCTGAACCTGAGAAAGAGGAAACAGTAAGCGAAGAGGAATCCTAAAGACATATACCTTCTAGTCGGGCTCGGTAATCCAGGTACTGGATACAGAAACACTAGGCATAACCTTGGGCGTAAGGCGGTTGTTCTTTTATGTAAGAGGTTGGGGTTTCATTTAGCTGGTCGACGCTTTCAAGCCCTGAGTACAAGCGCGAATTGGCGCGACAAGGAGATAGTGTTGTCCTGTCCACAGACTTTTATGAATAGATCGGGCCTCGCAGTTAAGCACTTGGTAGAGTATTACAAACCAGAGGTCACAAACATAATGGTTGTCCATGACGACATTGATCTAGATGTCGGTCGTATCAAGATTTCCAGAGGAGGAGGGGCAGCGGGTCATCATGGGGTCGAGTCTGTAATCCACCGCCTTGGAACAGAGGGATTCAACCGGGTGAGGATCGGGATAGGGCGACCGAGATATGGCGAGCCAATTGAGGATTTTGTTTTGAACCCGCCTTACGATGATCAGAAGAGGACGATCAAGGAGGTACTTTACGTAGTAACAGAGGCGATTGAGTCATTTGTCTTTGAGGGTGTTGAATCGGCGATGAATAAGTTCAATTTCTTGACGATCAGGGAAGAGGATATCTAGGGAGAAAGTAGGGAGGTATGGATTTAGTCTGGATTTGTGTGATAGCTGGGATCTTAGGTGCTGTGGTAGTTGCGTATTTTGCGTGGTATGTTTTGCGACAGGATGAGGGGTCGGAGAAGATTAGAGAGGTCTCTGAGGCGGTTAAAGAAGGGGGACTTGCTTTTATCCATAGAGAATATCGGACCTTGCTTGTCGTGGTGGTCGTGATAGGGGTCATTCTAGGCCTTTTAGGGTTTATTACCCCTGCGTTGGGTTGGAAAGCAGCCTTGGCCTTTATCTTTGGGGCTATTTGCTCTATGGGCGCTGGGTATGCTGGGATGAATATGGCCCTTCGGTCCAACGGAAGGACCTGTGTCGCGGCTGAAAAAGGCCTGAATGAAGGATTGAGGGTTTCCTTTAGGGGTGGGGCAGTTATGGGAATGGCCGTGGTCAGCATCGGTGTCCTGGGGTTGGCCGTTCTTTATTTTGCCTGGCATAATGACCCTAATTTCCTGTCTATTATACCAGCCTATGGTACAGGGGCTTCATTAGTTGCCCTTTTTGCCAGGGTAGGTGGCGGTATCTTCACCAAGGGAGCTGATGCCGGATCCGATCTGGTTGGTAAGGTAGAGGCGGGAATACCGGAGGATGACCCCAGGAATGCTGCAGTGATAGCTGATTTCGTAGGTGATAATGTTGGCGACGTATGCGGTATGGGCAGTGACCTCCTTGAGTCCTATGTGGAAACCGTTATTGCTACCATGACGTTATGCGCGGTTGCTATTGCACTGGAGATTGTCTCCGATATCAAAGCTGCGTGGCATATACCCATGCTAATCATGGCCGGAGGTATTGTGGCCTCCATAATTGGCTGCTTCTTGGTGAGAGTAGGCGAGAAGGTGGAGATGAGCGCTCTCTTAGGGGCATTGCGTCGAGGCACACTGAGTGCTTCACTATTGACAGCGATATTTGCCTTCTTGGTGATTTATTTCTTGGCTCAAGGCCTGCATCTGTTTTGGGCAGTGCTTGGCGGTCTTGTAGCCGGTGTGCTTATGGGAGAGAGCACAAACTATTTTACCTCTTATGCCTACAGGCCAACGTTAGAGATTTCCGAGGCCTCCACTGCCGGTGGTGGTGCAACCATAATTCGTGGCTTTGCCAATGGCATGATGAGCACATGGCCACCAATAGTCTTGATAGGAATAGCGATTACTGTCGCCTTTCACTTCGCTAGCTTTTACGGTGTAGCCCTAGCTGCTGTTGGCATGTTGTCGACGTTGGGTGTGACCCTGGCCACCGATGCCTATGGGCCTGTAGCCGATAATTCCGGAGGTATCACCACGATGGTGGGGCTCCCATCTAAAGTACGTGAGAGGACTGATGCCTTAGATTCCCTGGGCAATACCACAGCTGCTACAGGTAAAGGATTTGCTATTGGTGCCGCTGCTATAAACTCATTGGGTTTGATTCTTGCCTATGCTGTGGCCACGAGAATAGTCACCCCTGAGATGATTACGACGGGAGCATTCCCCTCAGCATTGAGCTTGCTAAGTGGGCCGGTTGTCGTTGGTGCAATTCTGGGTGCCCTTATGCCCCCTGTGTTTTGTGCCATGACAATGAAGTCAGTGGGTGTTACTACAGTACGCATTATAGATGAGGTTCGTCGGCAGTGGCGTGAGATAGAGGGCTTGATGGAAGGAAGGGCCAGGCCAGAGTATGATAGGTGCGTAGATATTAGCACTAGAGAGGCACTGAAGCAAATGATGGCCCCTTCGATACTGACGATAATCATTCCCGTGCTTGTGGGGGTAATTCTCGGAAAGTACGCCCTAGCCGGCTTCCTTATTGGGGCCTTGATTACAGGCTTCGTCTTCGCCATCACATTAAACAATGCCGGGGGCTCCTGGGATAATGCCAAGAAATGGATTGAGGCAGGGAACTTTGGCGGTAAGGGCTCGGGTGCTCATAAGGCAGGGGTGGTCGGAGATACAGCCGGTGACCCGATGAAAGACACTGCTGGCCCATCGCTCAATATAATGCTCAAGTTAATGTCAGTAATCTCTTTGTTGTTGGCGCCAGTACTGGTTCACTTCGGAGGTCTGATTTAGAGAGTCGATTGCTCCTAATTGTACCAGTACTACTTTTGGTTTTGATAACGACGGTGTAAATCCCGTTACAGGAGGCTCAAATATACTGGTTCTCTGATCAGGCCGTGAATGGCAGGTCCTTCGGAAAGGGGAGATCTGGACAAAACGTGGTGACTTAGGAAATGAGGGGTTTTGCCGATTGCATATCTAATCACTTAAGTTAAGAGGAGGTAGCAATGTTTAAGGTAGGGGATATGGCGGTGTATCCAGCACATGGTGTTGGGGTCATTGAGAGGATTGAGAATAGGAAAATTTCAGGTTGTCAGCAAGACTTTTATGTCATGAGGATACTTGAGACCAATATGATTATCATGATCCCGTCTTCAAACGCTGCAAATGTTGGATTAAGACAGATAATAGATCAGGACGATGTGTCAAAGATCTTCGCCATACTTAAGAAGCGAGATGTATCTGTAAATGGCAATCAGACCTGGAACAGACGGTACAGGGATTACATGGATAAGATTAAGAGCGGCTCTGTGTTTGAGGTTGCGGAGGTCTATCGTGATTTAACTGCGATAAAACAGGATAAAGAGCTGTCCTTTGGAGAAAGAAAGATGTTGGATACAGCCCGGAGTCTGCTTGTAAAGGAGATCTCCCTTGCCAAGAACATGAAGGAAGAGGATGTGGAGAGGGATATCCGATCCAATCTCTTTGTTTAAAGCCAAAATCAACCGTGAGGCAGGCGTTACCGGAAGATTGTGACAAAGGGTAGGGAGAAGACCTTCATCTTTCATCACCCATCAGATAATATCGATAGAAGGCTCGACAAATTCCTCTCCGCTCAGAAGGGCCTAGATTTATCCAGGGCCAGGATTCAGAACCTCATTAAGATCGGCGCGGTAACAGTTAACGGTGAGACAAAAAGGCCTGGTTATCAGTTAAGACCCGGCGACAGGATAATGATTTCACTCCTGCTTCCTTCAGTCCCATTAGAGTCGCCTGAGAAGGTAGATTTTGACGTTCTATACGAAGACAACTCGATCTTGGTAATCAACAAACCGCCGGGCTTGGTAGTTCATCCTTCTGCTGGCTATCATACAGGGACTTTGGTCCACGGCCTTCTCTCCAGGTATCTGAATCTTTCCTCTCTGAGCGGCCCAACAAGGCCAGGCATTGTCCATAGGCTCGATAAGGACACCTCGGGGGTAATGGTAATAGCTAGAGATGATGCAGCCCACACTTCCCTGGCTCATCAATTCAAGCAAAGGAAGGTGAAGAAAAGATATCTGGCTTTTGTCCATGGCAAGGTTGCAAGAGAGCACGGGATAGTGGATTTGCCTATTAACAGGCATTCGGTAAAAAGAAAAGAGATGAGCGTCTCCTTCTTGAAGGGCAGAAGAGCTATTACCGAGTGGGAGGTAGTGTCGGTCTTTTCCCTGGGTTTCTCGGCCTTGAGGATAACCACCCATACTGGCAGGACTCACCAGATAAGGGTCCATATGGCATATATCGGGCATCCGGTACTGGGCGATACCCTGTATGGATACGGAAAAAGATGGTGGAGGCAACAGAATTCGACCGTCAAGGGGGTCTATACTTTAGCAAAAAGGCAGATGCTCCATGCTGAATTGTTGGGATTCATTCATCCTGATTCATTACGATACGTGGAATTTGTGGCCCCTGCCCCATCGGATATGGACCGTCTGCGAGCGTGGCTTACCGAGAATCGAACGCTGTAGATATGAAATATCTTGTGAAATCCCTTGACAAAGGGCTATTGGAGCTTTATTATGCGACGTGACACCTTATGCATCCACAAGAAAGGCATTCCTCGCGTAATTAGATTACTGTATTTTTCATCATTAAAGGTCTACTAAGCTATCGACATCTACCATAATCTTCGGAAATAACAATATTAGAGTGCCTCATGTGAGGCAATGGAGTCTGTTCTCCGTCCTCGTTTTTGCTGGTGGAGCAAGAGACGAGGAGAGGGCAGAATGAATATATCTTAGCCTATAGAGGTGTAGCAAGAGATGAACTTGGTTGAGCTAAAAAGGAAGAATATAGGTGAATTGATAGATATGGCTAAGGCATTTAAGATTGAAGGTGCCTCCAGCCTGCGGAAACAGGACCTCATTTTCGATATTCTGCAGGCCCAAACAGAGCAGAATGGCGTCATTTATGGAGAAGGGGTGTTGGAGATTCTGCCGGATGGCTTTGGTTTCCTTAGGTCGCCGGATTCCAACTACCTTCCCGGGCCCGACGATATGTATGTCTCACCATCGCAGATCAGGAGGTTTAACCTGAGGACAGGGGATACTGTCTCAGGACAGATAAGACCGCCAAAGGAAGGGGAGAGATACTTTGCCCTCTTGAAGGTAGAGAATATCAACTTTGCAGACCCGGAAGGAGCCGCAGATAAGATACTCTTCGATAATTTGACCCCCCTTTACCCGACGGAGCGGATAAGACTAGAGACGGACCCTGATAACCTCTCGACAAGGATCCTGGATCTAATGACCCCGATAGGGAAGGGACAAAGGGGATTGATCGTGTCTCCCCCTAGAGCGGGAAAGACACTGCTTCTCAAAGACATTGCCAACGCAGTGACGGCAAACCATAGGGATATTTATAAAATAGTCCTCCTAATTGATGAGAGGCCTGAAGAGGTCACCGATATGGCCCGCTCTGTAGAGGCTGAAGTTATCAGTTCAACCTTTGATGAACCTCCTCAGCGCCATGTCCAGGTTGCTGAGATGGTCCTGGAAAAGGCCAAGAGATTGGTTGAGCATAAAATCGATGTGTTAATCCTCTTGGATAGTATCACGCGTTTGGCTAGGGCCTATAACACAGTAGTCCCTCCGAGCGGCAAGATTCTGTCTGGAGGAGTTGATTCGAATGCCCTGCATCGGCCTAAGAGATTCTTTGGGGCGGCCAGAAACCTTGAAAATGGAGGAAGTCTCACCATTATTGCCACTGCCTTGATTGATACGGGAAGCAGAATGGATGAAGTAATCTTTGAGGAGTTCAAAGGTACTGGTAATATGGAGATCAATCTCGACAGAAAACTGAGCGACAGGCGAATATTTCCCGCTCTTGACATAAATCGTTCAGGAACAAGGAAGGAGGAACTGCTGGTTGAAAAAGACGACCTCAATCGGATCTGGATCCTGCGCAAACTGCTTGCCCCCCTTACCCCGGTTGATAGTATGGAATTCTTGTTAGAAAAAATAAAGGGAACGGAGGACAATAAGGACTTCTTGGCATCGATGAATCAGTAGCATCAAATCCGTAATCTTCTGGTATAAGGGGACTTGTAGTATGAAGAAAGATATTCACCCGCCTTTTCAAAAGGCAATTGTTCACTGTGCCTGCGGTAACGAATTTGAGACCTTCTCTACGGCGAAGGAGATAACGGTCGAGATATGTTCTCAGTGTCATCCTCTGTTTACGGGGCAGCAGAAGGTTGCTACATCTAGGGGACGCGTTGACCGTTTCAGGCGTAAGTACAGTAAGGTCGGGGAAGATAGTGAAAGTAACAAAGGGAAGCAATAAGGAAAGAATTGACTATGTTCTCCCAGATTGAAGAGGCAGAAAGACGGTTTAATACCTTGGAATCCGAGCTGAGTAAGCAGGAGGTTATTCGGCAGCAAAGCCTCTATCAGAAGTACTTAAAGGAGCGTGGTAATCTTGTGCCTATCGTGGATGCGTTCCGCAGGTATAAATTGACAAGAGAGAAGATTAAAGATACCCAGAGCCTCCTGGATGATCCTGACCGACAGATAAGGGAGCTCGCTCAGGCAGAGATAGCCAAATTGAAGGATAGCTTAGCGAAGCTCGAAGAGGAGATGAGGCTCCTGGCCCTCCCCAAGGATGCAAAGGACGAGAAGAACGTGATTCTTGAAATAAGGGCAGGCACTGGTGGGGAAGAGGCAGGCCTGTTTGCCGCGGATCTCCTTAGGATGTATGGCTACTATATAGAGGGCAAAGGCTGGAAGATGGAAATCCTGAGCCAGAGCCCGACAGGCCTCGGCGGTTTTAAGGAGATCATTGCCTTGGTGGAGGGACAGAGGGCATATAGTCGACTAAAATATGAAAGCGGGGTTCACAGGGTCCAGAGGATACCGGAGACAGAGTCAAAGGGTCGGATACATACCTCAGCCGTTACCGTAGCAGTCCTGCCTGAGGCACAGGAGGTAGATGTATCAATTGATCCGGCTGATCTCAGGATAGATGTCTTTAGATCCTCAGGTCCGGGAGGCCAGAGTGTTAACACGACCGATTCGGCCGTGCGGATCACACACATCCCCACTGGGCTGGTGGTCTCTTGCCAGGACGAAAGATCTCAACACAAGAACAGGGCGAAGGCCATGAAGATCTTGAGATCACGTCTTCTTCATCAACAAGAAGAAGAACAGCGCACTCAGTTATCCGAGGACCGAAGAAATATGGTTGGTAAAGGAGACAGAAGCGAGAAGATAAGGACTTACAATTTCGTGCAGGGTAGGGTAACCGACCATAGAATCGGGTTGACAATCTATAGGCTTGAAGAAGTTCTGCGCGGTGAACTTGATCGCATCTTGGATCCCCTTCTAGCTCACAGTAAGGCCGAGTCCGAGAAAGACCAGGCATCCCAACCGTCATGGCTCGAAAGAAATGGGCTGTCCGGGAAATTCTGAACGTAGCTACCAAGTTCTTGGCTGGGAAAGGGATAGAGAGCCCCCGTCTTTGTGCCGAGGTTTTGCTATCCCATGAACTAAAGAAAAGCAGGGTTGAACTGTACCTCGCTCTCGATCAGCCGCTGAGTAGATACGAAGTAGCTCGTTATCGCTCACTTATCAAGAGACGCCTAGAAAGGGAACCCCTCCAGTATATCACTGGTCATCAGGAGTTTTGGTCTCTCGACTTTTCCGTGGGCCCTGCGGTTCTAATTCCGAGAGCAGAGACGGAACTCCTCGTTGAAGAGGCAATTAAACTCCGGGAGGAGCATCTTTTACCGGACAACGGTAAACCAGGGATATTAGATTTAGGTACTGGGTCCGGGGCCATAGCCATATCCTTGGCTAAAGAAATTCAAAACGCCTCCATATGGGCAAGCGACATCTCCTTTGAGGCCCTGGCTGTAGCCAGAGCAAATGCTAAACGACATAACCTTGACAGGAGGATAAGGTTTTGCCAAGGTGACCTTTGTCAACCCTTCTCAAACTCCTCTACTCCCTTTGATGTGATCATTTCCAATCCCCCCTATATTGCTGCTGAGGCATTTAGTGCTCTGCCACCAGAGGTTCGTTATTATGAGCCTAGAATTGCCCTTGATGGGCATGAAAGTGGCATGCACTTTATCACAAGAGTAATCGCAGAAGGTGGCGCCTATCTAAAACCTGGTGGGTGGCTTCTGATCGAGATGGATCCAGACCAGACTGAAAAAGCATTATGCCTTATAGATTCAACGCGGTGCTTTAGCTTTAGAGAACGCCTGATGGACTACCGAAGAAGATACCGATTAGTAAAGGCCCAAAAGAGGCATGGATAAAATCATCGTCGAGGGAGGAATTCCGCTTAAGGGAGAGGTGACCATTAGCGGTTCCAAGAATGCCGCCTTGCCCGTGCTCTCAGCCTGTCTTCTGACGGGTGGCTGGCATAGTCTCAATAATATCCCTCACTTAAGGGATGTCCAGACTATAAAGGAGATCTTGTGCAATCTCGGAGTTGTGTTCGAGGAAAAAGGTCGAACCCTCAGGGTAAACTCAGATAACCTTAATAGCTATACCGCACCGTACAAATTGGTCAAGACAATGAGGGCCTCTGTGCTGGTGTTAGGCCCGCTTTTGGCCAGGTTAGGAAAGGCGAGGATATCCCTTCCCGGAGGTTGTGCTATAGGGGCGAGGCCGATCGATTTACATCTGAAAGGTCTGTCGGAAATGGGGGTGGACATAAAGTTGGAGCATGGGTATGTGGTTGCAAACACTGATACACTCCGGGGAGCAGACATATTGTTTGATATACCCACAGTCACTGGTACTGAAAACCTCATGATGGCTGCCATTAAAGCGGAGGGTAAGACAGTCCTGCACAATGCTGCGAAAGAGCCAGAGGTTGTTGATCTGGCCAAATTCCTAAACCGGATGGGGGCAATGATCAAAGGGGCAGGTACGGATACTATAACCATTACCGGGGTGAAGGAATTGCATCCCGTGAGGTATGCTATTATACCTGACCGGATCGAGGCCGGAACATTTCTGATCGCCGCGGGTATAACACGGGGGAAAGTGAGGATAAAGGGGTGCAAGGTAGATGATATAGAGGCAATTATGGGGAAGGTTGTTGAGAGCGGAATGGAAATAGAAAGACAAGGAGACGACCTTATCGCTCAAGGCCATGACAGGATTAGAGCTGTAGATATAAAGACCATGCCATTCCCTGGTTTTCCTACCGATATGCAGGCACAATTTATGGCACTGATGAGCATAGCTGATGGACGGAGCATAATCGAGGAGACTGTATTCGAAAACAGGTTCATGCACGTTGGTGAATTAAGAAGGATGGGGGCAGAAATTGAGATCAGTGGAGGCGAGGCCCTTGTGAGGGGCAAGAAAAATCTATCTGGAGCACAGGTTATGGCGACTGATTTGAGGGCAAGTGCCTCCCTTGTTCTCGCTGGGCTGGCAGCGAAAGGACGGACAGACATCTCAAGGGTTTACCACCTTGATAGGGGCTATCAGGGCCTCGATTTGAAGTTATCGCTCCTCGGTTCGAAGATTTGGCGTGAGAAGTATTAGGGTTTGTTGTGCTAATTGATTTGATTGGGTTTATCGTGGCTCGCCTTTACATGTAAGCTTTTGTGGAGGAAAGCCCGGCATGTCCTGAACCGCCCTTTAGAAAATTCTCTAAAGCAGTTATCAAAAAATCCAGCCTGTGAATTTTGTGGTCTTCTCTCGCTGTGGAGGGGGTTTTAACACAAGAAACCTAACAAACCCGAGAAACACCGTAAACTACTTATGTTCTCTCGCCCTCTTGTTCCTGCACTATGTGCAACTATTATTGGGATCCTGACCGGTCATACTATCCTCGCGAACGTTAACCTACCTCTGATCTTCTTTCCGCTGGCCGTTCTCTCATTGCTGGGGATACTCTTCATCGTTCCCTTCAAGGTTCGTACCTTTTGGTTAATGGCCATATTTTTGTTGATAGGGATCAATTGCGAAATAAACGACCCCGCCCTCTCAGGGTTGCCTCGAATAATAGATGGGCATGAGAAAGTGGTCATAGAGGGGATAATCTATAGCCCGCCCAGGGTGAGGGCTAACACCGCAACCCTCCCTATTCGGGTAGAAAAAGTCTTTTTACCCGAGGAGATCAGGAGCGTTAAGATCAATCTCTTAGCGAAGATATATGGGTATAAGGGTGGTTCACAGGTAGGCGAGCGAATTCGTTTTCCCGCTAAGCTAAAGGGATTCAAGAACTTTAACAACCCAGGGTGCTTTGATTACCGATCCTATATGAGGAGGCAGGGGCTTTCCTTTATGGCCACTGTTTCCGATGGACAATATGTCGTACCAATGGGCAAGGGAGATCTAGGCATTGTCACAGCAACATTGGAGAAGATCAGAGCTCCCGTGAGGAGGTTTTTTAGCGAAAGGCTCTCTTATACTCGAAGGCCTTTCTACGAAGCCCTTATTCTTGGCGAAAGGCAGGGCCTTACACCTGAGCTACGAGAACCATTCGATAGATCAGGTATAGGGCACATAATGGCTGTTTCAGGCCTCCACCTCGGTTTGGTAGCGTGGCTCTTCTTTGCGTCCCTCAGGTGGCTCCTATCCCTCTCCTACCGTTTAACCCTCATGACGGATATAAGGAAATGGGCAGCAATCATGACCACCTTCCCGGTGATAGGCTATGCCCTCATTACGGGACCCCAGGTTTCTTCCCAGAGGGCTATGGTTATGGTGCTGGTATTCCTGTGGTCATTTATTTTAGGGAGGCAAAAAGATGTCTGGTCCAGTCTTTGCTTGGCAGCGCTCTTGATACTTGCCGTCAAAAGGGACTCCCTCTTCGCAACCTCCTTTCAGCTCTCCTTCATAGCCGTAGGCGGTATTCTGTGGCTGGCCCCTCTCATCCTTTCTCGACTACCGAAGTTTGGGATGAGAGATGACGCCTCTCAAGTGACCCAGATACTACCTACAATTGTCACATACACGGTGGGTCTGATCGCTGTGACAGCTGCGGCCACCATTATAACTGTTCCATTAATCGCCCACCATTTCCAGCGCTTTTCCGCGGTTGCCCTCCCCGCTAATCTAACTGTAGTCCCCATAATAGGGCTATGGGTTGTACCCCTTGGATTGCTCTCCTCTATTGGCCTCTTCCTTTCCTCGACCCTGGCAGGGGCCCTCCTTTCCTTAGGTGAGTTCGGCCTCAATCTGGCCATCTCCTTAGCGCGATTCTGGTCAGATATACCTTGGAGCTCCATCAGGGTAGTTCGACCCAACTGGCTGGAGATTCTCTTACTCTATGGGCTCCTTTTTCTCGGCATTCATTTCAGGCGTTCAAGGGTCTACCGGGTATTCTTGGTCATCTTCTTGGCCTTACTGTGTGCAGATATCGGATACTGGGTGTACCAGACCCGCCTCAATAAGAAGCTGAGGATAACCATTCTGGATGCCGGAAGGGCCGATGTCGCTCTGATACAGTTCCCCGGCTCGCAGAGGATGCTTGTTGCACACAATGCGTTTACCCATCGGGGTTTTGACCTAGGCCGGATAGTTGTCGCCCCCTACCTCTGGCAGGAAAAAATCAGGCGAGTTGACTTTCTTCTCGTGACTGACCCTCAACGACCACCCACGGACAAACTCCAATTCATGATTGAGATTTTTCGTCCTAAGGAAGTGCTCTCCCATTTCACTGGAGAGAGGGTGATTGCCGGTGTGAGGGTTAGAGGGGAAAGTGGTGGAGGGACTAGCGTAAGCTATCGTGGCTGGTCTTTCCTATTCCATGACCAAAAGGTGCTCGTTGAAAAGGAAGACCTGCAAAGGGCAAAAGAAGGGCCAAGATACATCATCACCACTAGAGAGCAGAAGGAACGCAGTTCCTCCTTTCCTGTTCTAAGTACACATGAGACCGGTGCATTGACAATAACCATCGATACGGATGGGGTCATGAAGATGAGGAGCTTCTTAAAAAAAGACCTCCCTTTTTGAGGAGGTCCTTCAATGCAGTAGATTTTTCAGATACAGAGCCCCTACAATTCCAACCAGGAATCGGAATAGAGGGACTTTTTGAGGAGGACTCGTGCTGTTTTTACGTAGTCCTGTAATTCCTTTGAGAGAGATGACATATTGATTGGCTCCTCATCCATCACTTTTCCTATAATCTCTACAATATCCGGTCGCCTTCCTCTGGCTATATCAACTAGATCTTTATCATAGGCATCAGCAATAGCAGAATACAGGCCATTTTTCTCCAGCATCACCAGATAGGTCCGGTTCAATATGGGCCTCAGGTGATCAGGTGGCCCATTTGAGACATTGGATAGCCCACAGGTGGATTTCAGCCCTTCACCAAGATCCTTGACCATGGGCATAAATTGAAGGAGTGAGAAGACCTGGTCCTGCTGTACATTAACAGGTGCGGCAATACCATCCACGAAGATATCCTCATTGGGGATCCCGGCCTCATTAGCCGCGTATACCAGTTCCACTGCCAGTTCGGCCCTCTCATTCTCATCCCTGGGCATACCTTGAGGACCCCAGAGGAGTGCAATCATATATGCATTGTATTTTGCACACAGGGGAAGCATCCTTTCATACCGCTCCACCCGACACATGATGGAATTAATCATGGCCTTCCCCTTGCAGACGGCCAGCCCGGCCTCGATAGCCTCAATATTGGACGTATCAAGGGCGAGGGGTACATCGTCAACAACCTCCTGTACAGTCTTCACCACCCACTCCATCAATTCAGGCCCCCCCTTTCTGGCAGGGCCTAGATTGATGTCGATAAAGTCCATGCCCAATTCCCTCTGCCTCTTTGCCTCTTCCTGGATTGGGAGAGGGTCTCTGTCCTTGAAGGCCCGACCTATTTTCGTAGAGATAACATTCAGGCTTTCCCCGATTAAGAGCATGTATCTACCCCCTACTTAGAGTTAAGCCGCATACTCCTTCAGGAACTTTGGGATCTGCGCCGCATCCCGTGGCCCGACAAGTACCTCAGAGCCCTTAACCTCCTCTTCCAGATCACCGCTAATAGCCGCAGCATACCCGGATATGATAAGTTTCTTATGCTTGACCTTATCCAGTATACCGCACTTGTTGACAAACATACCCACGGCATCACCCACAAATTTGCCAGCCGCCCAGGCCGTCATAACCGAAAGCCCCTCCGTATCCATGATCAACAGCCAGGTTGGAACCCTGCTCGCCTCGATCTCACTGCTGACAATGAAGTATGTCAGGGAGAAGTTGGTTGTGATACATACAGGGGAATTCTCACCCGGGCCATTGATTTCATAGATGCCCTGCTCGACCGCCATTGGCCTCTGTGGATCCGTGTAGATATTTAATCTCTGCACCAGAAGGGGAAACAGACTCTCACCAATAAGATCGGAAAGTATTATAATCCCCGCGTATTTGGCTATGAACATGGCTGCAATAACGGTCTCCTTATCCAGGTTGTCCGCCATCTCGCACGGGAATGTAATGGTGGGGAAGCCGAGGGCCCTGTTCTTTTTCATGATTGCCTCACGGCGAAGCCAGATTTGGTCCTCAAAGGCCCTCCTAACGGTCCTTGAGCCGGTATCAAGGATCAGATCCTTTACTCCCATGTCGGTCAGTTTGTCTGTAAGCCCCATAAGCCCATCCATATCATCTGCCTTTACCGCCAATGGAAGCCCCTTTTCCTTGGCGAGGCCCCCCATATCATCCACATTGTCCTTTGTGGCTGCATATATCACTGGCCTTCTTTCAATGGAGGCATCTATCCCCGCCTTCATAGTGCTAATATCGTTGCTCATCAGCACCAGGCAAAAGTCGCTCTCATCAACAACTTTTTGAGCCAGGGCCGCGAACTTCCTCGAATCACCATTGCTGTCCTTTAAAGCTACCAGCTCCGGTCTCAGAGTTAAGCCAACACGTTCAAACTGAAAAGTATTCCAAACCTTCAATTTCTCCGCCAGTGTCCCTTCATCTGTGTCTGAGGTTACCAACACACCCAGACCAGGGGGTCCAAGAAATGTCTTCTCGTGTCTGAAGAGTACTGTCTCCCCGCCAAGCTTGAAGGATCTATTACCTGTCCCAACCTGGATCGGCCTCACAGGCGGTGCGGATGCCTCTGCAAGCTGGGCCTTTGCCTCATCGCTTACATAAGGACAGCTGTCCAGATCCGCCTTACCTGTCGCGAGGGCCATTGCAAAGGCAAGGCATGTGGGGTAACCGCATTCCTTGCAATTCGTCTTGGGAAGTAGCTTAAAGATCTGGATACCTGTTAAACCCATAACCCACTCCTTTTCTTATCTGGCTAGCTCCATTTTCCTTGAAAGATTCACTCACCCAGGATGGGCTCCATCTCAAGGGCGGGATGCTTTTTCTCCTGAAGCCAGGGAAGGATCTCCTCTTCAGTAGTACCGATCGTCTCATCGGCGATCATATCAGGAAAATTCGGGATACCGATTTCCTCAGATCTGGCCTTAAGCCTCTCTGCAATCTCCTCTTTGAGCATCTTGGGCATCCACACCATCCTCTTTATCCCCCCGTCACCGATTATGAATTTTCGCTGACAGATACCGTATTTTGAATGTCCCACAAATCCAGGGGTACTTAGGCCCCCTCCGATAGTGCCTGCCAAGGTGGTAAATGGCATCCCACAAGGAGTATCCATGGTATATTCCCGGTTTACGGTCATTACCCCATTGCACATGGGAAGAATGGCGGCAATACATTCGCAACATCCACAGGTGGTCATGGGATCATGGACGATACTATAGAAGTTGTAGTGGTCGGTCTTCTGCCTGGTAGCCTTGTAGACAAACTCGTTTACGCCCTTCCACTGTCCGAATTTGGGATCGATACATTGCCCCTTTTCCACCGGTTGATTGGGACCGGTAGGATTGATCTCATAAGAGGCCTTACAGTCCATCCAGTTGTATGACCCGCAAAGACCAGTCCTTTCAGGGCTAATCATGCAACAATGGCCAGGGGCAAACGATTGACACAGGGTACAGCTATAATAGGTCTCCACACCCTCATCGGTCATCCCCTCAATCCGGGTATCCCTGGCCGCATAAACCCCTCTTGCCTTTTCTACTATCCCCCGTACCTTGTCCTCCGTGGTATAGATCCTGACCTGGAGCTTATCGAAGATCCTGCCAAAATCCTGGTGAAGTTTTGCATGGAGGATGCTTCCAATATGGGATAGTCGAAAGCCCTTTTCCACCGCCCCTTTATTTACCCGAAGCCACGCGATGTCTCGCTGTCCAATATGCATTGCCCCCTGGGCATAATTTATCAGATGATGTATCTGTCTCTCCAGGATTGGCTCATAATCCTCCTCCATCTCCCTGCCTGCGACCTCAACTGCTATAGCCAAGGGTAGCTGACTACCTGGCTCCACATCGGTTATCTCAGGGCCAACCACCTCAATCTTTCCATCATCTACCTCCTCCATTCGTTTGGAGGTAACCCACTCCACCATAGGGGTTCTTCCACCCCCACACTCCAGGTATATATCCTCTCCCCTTACCCTTTCGCCCTCAAAGGCGGCACCATAGGCAACTGGCACCGGCACCTTAGCCACGGCTACCTTAAGCCCCCTCACCTCAATTGCCTTGGCCACTATCTGATCATGGGGAACATTGCTAACCACATGTTCGTAGGTACAGATACCAGTAGGCAAGATTTCCGGGATAGGCGTGTCGGCAATAGTAGGGAAACCAAAGTTGACACATCCCAGGGCATTGGCATACCACTCATCGGTCACATAACCCAAAGGCATAGCAAAGGCAAAGGTCCTATCCTTGTTGTAAACCAGATGCTTTCTGAACTCTCCGGGTCCAACCCCACCAAAGGAGGAGCTCACACGGATAGCAAAGCCGGCGGCAAAGACCGCTGAGGTTATATCCGGGCCAAAGCTGACTAACCTGGTTGGCCATCCAATCTGGACCCCTGCCTCTATGAGCTGCTCTGAAAATCTCTTTCCCTCATGCTCTGCGTGCATAAACACATAAAGATTCTTCTCCTGAAGCTCCTGGGCAATCGTCTTGGCAATCTCCGGATTAGGAGCTGCCCCTAAGATGGCAGCAAATCCGGGGGCGGTTCCATCCACAAACTCGATCCCTCGCTTTCTCAGGATAATATCGTCCGCTGCCCCTAACCAGATGTTGTCATCGGTAGGGTCTTCCCCTTTGGTATAAAAGTCCGGATGCTCTATATACCTTATGGCCTCGATGATCTCCTCGGCAAAGAATGTCGCCATCCCCGCATCAAGCGCCGGGGCCAAATAAGGCAGACAGACCTTTTCCCTGACCATAGGGGGTAGAAGGGATTTGCATCTATTTAACACCGGTTCCATATCGCCCAATTTTTCTACCTTCATAGCGGTGATCCCATATATTACCGGCAGATAGTAGGCGGTGTTGGGAAATCCCACTGGTTCATTGGGCCCCCACCTATCCATGGCCTCCTTCCATTTTTCCTCTGCCCTTCCTACAATCTTATGGGCCCCTCTTATCCCCGCTGATGCAATGATCTTCGACATGCCTCATTCACCTCCCTTAGAAAATTACGCTGCCTCCAGTTCTCTTCTCATGGCCATATCGTAGAGAATCCTCTCCCGAGCCTTATCAATCCCCAATGCCTTTCTCTTGGTATCGATATGATCAATCATAAGGTGGGCCGCTTTTATGGGATCGGGCTCGAAGGCCCACATCCCCCCAGTAATCCCCTCGAACTCCTTAAACAGATAGTTGGTTACCTCATCGTTACCAATAGTAGGCCAGCTTGCGCCAAATACCGTAAACACACCGGAGGAGACGAAATAGTGTCCAATAGCTATGGCCTTTTCACTCATCCATTCAGGAGCTGCCCCTGCTGCTGGTAAATCGCTAATGTCATCGCCCAATCCTCCATCCCTTACAACTGCGGTAGCAGCCATCAAGATTCGGGAGTTATCTACACATGAACCGAGATGCAATACCGGAGGGATGCCAACGGCCTCACACACAGAAAAAAGGCCCTCTCCGGCAAATTCCTTTGCTGCCTCTGGGGTCAGAAGACCAGCCTTAGCGCATGCCATAGCACTGCAGCCCGTCTGTAACACCAGCACATCATTCTTAATCAATTCCTTAACCATGGTGACATGGGCGTCATCCTGCCTTACGCGGGCATTATTACACCCCACCACCCCGGCTATCCCTCGGATCCTTCCATTGATGATATTATCATTTAAGGGGCGATAAGAGGCTCGATAGAGACCCCCCAAGAGGTAATTGATGGTCTCATGGCTAAAACCTGCTACGAGGTCAACCTGCTCATCAGGGATTTCTGCATTCTGCGATCGATTTGGGTAATTCTCAATAGCGGTCTTAACTATCGCCCTGGCGCTCTGCATGGCATCATGTTCTGAAAACTCGATATGGATTGCCCCGGGAATCTTGGCCTTGGGGGAGGTAGTAATCACCTTGGTATGATAACACTGGGCAATATCGGGCAAAGACTGCATGATACACTGGATATCCACTACCATCGCCTCTACGGCACCGGTAACAATCGCCGATTCTTGCTGTAGGAAGTTTCCCGCCAAGGGAATTCCATGTCTCATTAAGATTTCATTAGCAGTACAGCAGATACCTGCAAGGTTTATCCCCTTTGCCCCCTTTGCCTTAGCTAAATCTATCATTGCCGCATCCTGGGCAGCCACCACAATCATCTCTGAAAGCAGAGGATCATGACCGTGAATGATGATGTTCACTTCATCCCTGCTCAAGACCCCTAAATTCACCCTACCCAGGACAGGAGTCGGTGTACCAAACAAAACGTCCTGCAGTTCAGTGGCGATCATGGAGCCTCCCCAGCCATCAGCTAATGCAGCTCGAGTTCCTTGCAGCAAGAGGTTACGATAATCCTGATCTACCCCCATATTGGTTCTGTGCATAGCTTCCACAATCTCTCGATCCACACCCCGGGGGGCAACTCCTTTCTCTCTCCATAGGTTCTGACGATTTAAGGGGGCCCTTTTTAGAAACCGGATTTCCCCATCCTGCCGGCTAAATTCAGCCAGGGCGATCTCACCTACGTCCCTGGCGATCTCCATAATATCACGATCCCCAATCTCTATCCCAAAATCTAAGGCTAATTGAAAGAGCTTCTGCTCGTCACTGATTCCATAGCCAGGAGCCTCTCCATTTACCATTGCAAGAAAAGTCTCTGCCACCCCCCTGCCGTGGTCGGAATGGGCAGCTGCCCCACAGGCAATCATTCTGACAAAATTACGGGCAGCAATGGTCTCCGGTGTCGCTCCACACAGCCCCCTTCTCGGGGCCTTCTCCTCACCCTTCTTCTTTGGCGCAGGTAGCCTGCATGGACCCATGCCACAATTCTTGCAGCACATCCCTTGGCTTCCAATGGGACATGGCTTGATCGCCTCTGCCCGATCAAAGATGGTATTAGCACCATCCGCAGCAGCCTTTTTGATCATCTTGACGCTTGCACTATCTATGCTCTTTTCTTCTGGCGTTGTCATCGAAAGTCCTCCTTCGGGGAAGGATTAGTACACTTTAGCGAACCGTTCCCCTTCTAAGATTCAAGCTGGTACTTTTCGCTTTTCGCTACCGAACCATTCCTTTCCGAACCAGTATCGTTCACCCTCCTCGAGATACTTCAATATCTCATCACGATCTCTTAATTTATGCCTCCATTTGCCCAAGGCTTCTCCTTCAGGTTTCCCTTGCTCAAAGGTAGGTCCTAGAACCTTTGTCTTTCCTCGGCCAGGGGCATCTTTCTCTTCGATCTGGTATTGCATTCCCTCTCCTTTCTGCTAAGAATTCAGCCGCCCTTTTACTGACGTGGTGGATGAAAATATTTTGATGAATTTCTATGTTATATTAATAGTAATCATTACTAATATAGCAAGCAAATATGGTACCGTTCAAGTATTTTTCTGCTTTATCCCTGAAAAAGGCATTACCCTTTTCCGTTAATGCGCGTATTAACCCTCTGACATGAGGTCCCTTATCATCTCCTGGGCCAATTTGATGGATTCGGGATGCCTCATAACGAGGATATCGGATCCGGCGAGGAGATAGCAAACTGCACCTACAGCCTCCATGAGAATGGCCCTTCTGCTAGGATTACCCATTGTTGGTAGCTCATCCATGGTGAGACCGGCCTCTTTACACTTCCAGATCTCATTGCCAAGGTTATTGATCATCGGGATCTGAAGCTTGTCATCTTCCTGGGTCAGGCCTGCCTGACAGATCCTCTCCATAACAGAATACGCGTACTCGATACCATAACCAAGTCCGCCTGTGGTTGGATCGACGAGGAGATGCTCATCCTGGACACCGAGGTTTCCCAATAAGATATTGAGCTGTTTGGCCAGGTTAATATCGATCGGTGTTGAGGCTACTACCGTGTGTCTATATCCAATGGCGCTGGCACCTACACCTTTGTGGATGGATTCCTCTACAGGGGAGAGGCTGAGATTCTCTCCCTCACATACCTCTGCTATCTTCTTAAGGACCTGTTCATCCTTCTCGTTGACCCCAGTCCCCCAGAAGACAACCGGGACATTAACCGCATCGACGATCTTTTTAGCCATGGCTGCTGCCTCATCAACTGGCCTGTCTTGGCCGTTGGGGTCGGTGCTTTTTAGTTGGACAACGATTACCGGTGCCCCATATTCCTCTGCACACTTCTTAGCCCATGCTGGTGGATCGGAAATGACATCTTTAAACGGCTCGATCGCGGCATCTGGCCAGCCCTCTGGTTCCATATCCCATATCTCCATGGCAATTACGGGCCGATGGGGCATATTACCCTCAAAGAGATGAAAGGGATAGCAATCTCTACCGCCAACAGTAGCCTTCTTCTCACCAGCACCTATGGTTATCTCCTTTATCTTACCCGTGTAATTTATCTTGGGAATCTCAAAGGTCACCTCGATACCTCCTTGTTGAGAGTGATTTTTCCATTTACCATATTGGGAAAAGAGGGTTAAATCCTTCAGGAAAAGATGACGAAAAATGGTATCACCAGAAATATGGAAAGCAAAATCTAATCAAAGCCTAAGTCTTTGTCAAGCAAAAGTCTGTTAAGGCATATGAGGAGCTGGAATCGCCCTTCATCAGCCGTGAAGGCTATTATAGCGAGGTAATGATGTCAAGGTGGGAAAAGCAAGGTTTGAGATAGATAGGAAACTGCAGTTCATATGGGCCCTTGGTGCTTTAGGGCTCATGCATTGAAGCCGAATTCTCACTATGTCACTTGACAGATGTAAAAAATAGCTATAAAAGAGAGAAGTCTGCGTGAAAAAGATAAAATAAACTGCTTGACAGGAGGAAGATAAAGGTTTAAAATAGTCAAGCTTTCGTTGTTCTTTGAAAACTAAATAGTGAATACCGATTATGGGGCTTTCGTCTATATTATGAGGTTGAAAGCTTGTAAGAACTGAATCTGAGAGTTTGATCCTGGCTCAGAATGAACGCTGGCGGCGCGCCTAACACATGCAAGTCGAACGAGAAATCTCGAGCTTGCTCGAGAGAGTAAAGTGGCGCACGGGTGAGTAACGCGTGGGTAACCTGCCCTTGAATTCGGGATAACCTACCGAAAGGTGGTCTAATACCGGATGCTGTCCTGGGAATCATGGTTTCCGGGATGAAAGTTGACCTCTTCATGAAAGTTGGCGTTTAAGGAGGGGCCCGCGTACCATTAGCTTGTTGGTGGGGTAAAGGCCTACCAAGGCTATGATGGTTAGCTGGTCTGAGAAGACGGCCAGCCACACTGGAACTGAAACACGGTCCAGACTCCTACGGGAGGCAGCAGTGAGGAATCTTGCGCAATGGGGGAAACCCTG
>JABAOH010121126.1_pt1 | contig 29115 bp, 27 predicted proteins | sample 7062181 | NCBI WGS metagenome assembly JABAOH01 (sample SAMN14538630, study PRJNA623070) | marine sediment metagenome | biome: marine biome [ENVO:00000428]; feature: marine pelagic biome [ENVO:01000023]; material: deep marine sediment [ENVO:00002113]; isolation source: pool of 5 deep marine...
ACTGACAACAGTCGACAATCAAAGTGAAGCTCCGCAGTGCCGCGAAATGCTGCGGTGCATCAATTCGCGGTTTTTAATAATAACAATGCCTGCTGGACCCGCATTTCAGAGGCGATTGGACTCACGCTCGTCTCATCAGCGGGTGCGGAACGCGAACGTGGGATACTTGTGCAACGGCGACCGCCCGGTCTTGAACGCACGTTCGCTCTCAGTATATGTTGTCGTCGCGCCGGTTCGTTGAATCAGTCCAAGGCAGCAGACAACCAGGAGGAAGCTATGGCAGTCATCGGATACACATTGGCTAGGCCGCATCTCGGCAAGCGTTCATTGGTGGAAAACAGAGCCCGTCAGCTCGGGGGAATCTACTCCAGGCACGGAGCCTCGGTGAAGGTTTCGAGCATCGTTTCCGGCCCGAATACCGGTTGCATCATGTTAGCGCGCGAATACGCAGACTTTCGCACGGCCGTAAAAGCGTTTCAGGCGGTCAACGCTGACCCGGAACATGTCGAGTTCTGGAAGGACCGGGAAGCGAATCCCGCCGCGGATATCATCACTGCACGAGACATTCTCAGGACCGTCTATGGCGACAATCAGTGGGCGACGCATCCGCTGTCGCACATTCGCCGCTACGAGATCACTCGGGACAAGGTAGCCGAGGCACTTGAAATCTTTCCCGAGGCTGAAAAGCTTGTGTCCAAAGCCGACATCAACTTAGTGGGAGCCCTTCCGGTCACGGGCGAGGACTTGAGCACCATGATCATATCGTACCAGTTTCGCTCCATAGAGCATTGGGGCGAGGCGCTGGATACCGTGGGCGCGTCGGACGCTTTTCAGGCGCTTGTCGCAAAGGCGGCGGGGTTCGCAACGCTTCGCTCGGCGTTCACGATGCTTCCATTGTAGACATCTGCGCGGCTTTGCTCTCTCAGGGGTCTCTCCTGCGGCAGGGGAGACCACGGTCGGCGTCGGACCGTGCGCGGGGTGGCGGAAGCAGAGCAGTAACGACTCGCAGCCGAGCACGGCGGGTCCTTCGGAGTGTTACGCTCCTGCCGGGAACGAATCACCACGAGGTGAGTGGTGCTGCGAAGAAATCGACACTACTCAGGTGGGAAGAGTTCTGCGGTGCACGCTTTCGGAACCGCTAAAAGCATCATGACGCAACCCCATGGAACGACTGCGTTGCGCGTTGCATTCGCGTTCATGGCCTGATACAGATTCCGCGTCAAAGTCATGATGCCGTCGCCGGAATGCGTGCGCCGCGGCCACACGCTGCTCCTTTTCCGGGGCGACACAACGATCGCGGCAAATCGAGGAGCGATGTTGGCGGAGTCGCCGCTTCGGCACGTTGGCTTGCGGCGAAGCTAGGCGAGCTCATCCATCAGAAGCTTGGCGTCCACCAGGTCGGGGGCGTCCGGCTGCTCTCCAAAACCATCGAGCAACGGCCCCAGCAACTCGCAGGCCCCGGCGGAGTCGCCGCGTCGTTTCGACCAACGAGCCCGTGATACCGCGGTCCTCAGCTCCCACAGTCTGGCCCCCTGCTGGCGCGCAACATCGAGCGCGGCATCGAACCGCGCGCCGGCGCCGTCGCCGTCCCCCAGCCGGTCGAGCAGCTCGCCCTGCACGCGGTGCAGCTCGGCTTCGGCCCACCGCTCCCGGGTCTCGGCAGTTCGATCAAGACTCTTCGTCACGCTGCGCAGCGCATCTTCGATTCGACCCAGATCGGCGAGCAGCTCGGCGCGCAGCAGAGCCCACAGCGGCGCGAACAACGCGAAGTTGAGCTCGACAAGCTTCGATTCGGCGCCATCGATGGTGTCCAGTCCGTCGGCGGGCCTGCCTGCGCGCCCCGACAGCCCGCCCGCTATCAGGGTAGCGGCTGTGTGAAACAGCGGCAGTTTGTATTGCTCGGCGGTTCGTCGACATTCATCCACGAGCTGCTCGACGGCGTCCCAGTCGCGCACCACGTACGCCGCGAACGCACAGTGCCACAACGTGTAGCAGAGCGTTCCCGCGTGCGCGATGCTGCCAGCGCGCTCGGCGGCCTCCTCCCGCAGCTGCCGGCTGCGGGCGATTCGACCGGTCAAACCCGATGCGAGCGACGAGTAACACAACGCGCTGACCCCGACGTCCTGGCCGTAGCTGAACGCCGACGAGGCGTCCCGCTCCGGGTCGTAGTAGCCGATCGCACGATCGAGATGGCGCAGCGCCTCTGCCGGCAGCCCGGCCACGAAGGCCGACGTGCCCATCAAGCGGTGAGCAACCATGAGCGGCGGGGTTTCCAGGCCGGACTGAGCGAGCTCGAGGTAATTGCGGGCAAGCGAGCGGGTGCGCTCGACCTGCGCACTGACGTAGCTGTGGGCCCACTGGCCGTAGAGCGCCGGATAGATCCGGGACACCTGGCCGGTCTCGCGGCACAGCGCCATGGCGCGCTCGGACACGGCGAGCGTCTCCGGGGCCGAATACCCCTTCAGACTGATGGTCGGGCTGATGATGGCGATAAGCAGATCGAGCTCATGACACCGCGAGTCGACGTCGCGGGGCAGCCTGCTCAGCTCGGCCAGCCCGCGGCTGAGATTGGCATGGGCTTCGGCGTCGGCGGATGCCTCCGTTGCCCGAATGCCGGCGCGCAGCCAGTGGCGAACGGCCTGCTCCGCCCGGCCGGCGTTGGAGTAATGGTGGGCGAGTATCTGCGGCTGCGTCTCGACGACGGCCGAAAAGTCCCGCTCGTATACCTCGCCAATCAGAGCGTGCAGCGTTTGCCGGCGCGCGCGCAGCAGGCTGTCGTACGCGGCGTCCTGGATCAGGGCGTGCTTGAACGTGTACGTCGCCTGCGGCGGAACGCCGGAGCGGAACACCAGCTCCGAGCGCGTCAGCCGGTCCAGCGCCGCGTCGAGGTCCGTCTCCCCGGCAACCCGGCTCAGCAGCTCGTAGGAGAAATCCCGCCCGATGACGGCGCCGATCTGTGCGACCGCCTTGGCGTCGGCGCCCAGGCGGTCGATGCGCGCAAGCAGCGACGCCTGCAGCGTCGCCGGTATATCGGATTCGGCGATGTCGAATCCGCCCTCTACCAGCGTCTTGGTCAGCTCCTCGATGAACAGCGGCACACCGTCGGTGCGCCCGACGATCCGCTCGACCGCCTCGTCGGAGACGTGCTCGCCGGCAATCCCGCGCACGATCTGCGCACCCTGGGCCCTGCCCAGCCGACTGAGCTGTAGCGAGGTGACGTGATTGCTGCCGGCAAACGGCGCTTTCCACTCGAGCCGATGCGTGACGATCAGAAGAACACTCGAGTCGCGAATCCGCACCACCGCTTTCTCCAGCAGCTCCCCGGTGGTCGGATCGATCCAGTGGGCGTCTTCAAACAGGAAGAACACCGGATGCCGCTCTGCCAGTCCCACGAGCTGGGTGACCAGCGCTTCCAGCAGCAGCTCCTTGGCTTGCTGCGCCGAGAGGCCCAGCTCACCGTAGCGGCTCTCGAAGGGAATGGACAGCAGATTCGCAAACAGCGGCGCGTCGGCGACCCGATCTGCTCCAGCGCCGGCCAGCAGCACTTCGAGCTTGTCGAGCCTGGCCTCGTCGGAGTCGCCGGGGGCGAAGCGCGCGGCATGCTGCAGCTGCCGTATGGTCGGGTAGAGAACACTGTTCGTGTGATAGGGCGAGCACTGATAGCGAATCGGCGTGAAGTCGTCGCCGGCGATTTGCTCGGAGAGGCTCTGCAGCAGCCGCGACTTGCCGATGCCCGCCTCGCCCGCAATCAGCACCACCTGGCCCTCGCCGGCCTGGGCGAGGCGCCAGCGGTCGGTGAGCAGGCCCAGCTCGTGCACGCGGCCGACGAAGTTCGACAAGGGACCCGCATGCGCGGCTTCGAAGCGGGTCTCCGAGGCTCTCTCGCCAACGACGCGCCAGGACTCGACCGGCTCGCCAAACCCCTTGATCGGCATCGCCTCGCGGGCATCCAGCTCGAAGGCGCCGCTGACCAGCCGCTGGGTCGTCGCCTCGATCAGTATCTGGCCGGACTCGGCCGCGGCCTGTAGCCGCGCCGCGAGGTTCGGGGTGTCGCCGAGCGCGGCGTGTTCCTCCGAGGCGCCCTCCCCGATGATGTCGCCGACCACGACGTCGCCCGTGGCGATTCCGATCCTGGCCGCGAGCGCTTCCACCGAGCGCGGCGCCAGTGGCTCGAGAGCCGCCACGATGCTGAGCGCGGCGCGAACCGCTCGTTCGGCGTTGTCCTCGTGCGAGTGCGGGTAGCCGAAATAGACCAGCAGGCCGTCTCCCATGTAGCGCGCGATGTAGCCGTCGAACGGCTCGATCGCCGCGCGGCAGGCCCCCTGGAAGGCGCTGATCACCTCGCGCAGGTCTTCGGGGTCCATGCGCCGCGAGAGCGCCGTCGACCCCACGAGATCACAGAACATGACAGTCAGTTGCCGGCGTTCGGCTTGCCGCGGTGCCGGGCGTGCCGGCCCGGTTCTGCCCGTGCTCTCTTCGTCGGGCAGCGCCCGGATCGCGTTCAGGATGCGCTTGCGCGCACCCAGCGAAATACCGAGCTCCGCAAGCTCTTCAGACGTGATTTGCGAGAGCACGTCGAAGTCGATCTCATTGTCAACGAAGAGATCTTTGTATTTCCCGAGCCCTTGCTGCTCGAGCCAGTCCTCGATAGCGGACATTCGATATGGATCCCCTCTGCCGTTCACAGCTTGCCCGAAAGTATGCTCCATCGCGGCACGAGCGGGGTAGTCAGCGAGAGGGAGGGGTGCGTTCGCACAGGGTTAGCGTTACTGCAGCGACAACCGATCTCCCGGTGCAGCGCTTCGCGAAACGCAGTTACCGAGACACGCTCTTCGCGATGTAAGTGCGGCAACGCTCACCGAGCTCTCTGGCCGAGGTCTGCGCATCGGGCGTCGCGACCGCGAGCAAAGCGATCCGCAGACGCCTGCAAGTGTCCGGCGAGAAAGGGGCGATGCCGTGAAGCGAGCGCCCCTCGTCGGCCCGATGCGGATCTTTCAGCGGCGCAAGCGTGGGTCCGATGAATCCCCGTTGTCGAAACGACGGGTTCGCCGCTTATGCCCAACCCAGTTGCTGCAGGCTGACGGTGTCGTTCCAGATCTTCGTCATGTGGCGAATGCGATCTCCTTCGAACTCCATGGCATAGACATAGTCCGCCGCCACCGACTTGCCGGTTGGCTCGCCGGGCCCGCCCGGGCCGGTTTGCGTCCCGTGAAAGACGGCAACTGCCGCGACGCAGTTGCGTTCCTCGTCGGCCGCAAAGCATTTCAGCTCGTAGCGACCGTCGGGGATCGGCGTCAAGAGATTCTTCATCCACTCGCAGTAACCTTGCAGGGTGTCTATCCCGGTCAAGGCACCCGTCTGCGCTGAAAACGTTGCGTTGGAATGGCAGTACGGTGCACAACCTTCCCATCCCTTACCGGTTTCACATGCTTCAAAGAACAGCCTGGCCTGACTGAGAATGGCGCCCATGACGTCCTCCGCTTTCTCTCACGTTCGTTCGCTGGTGTGATGTGCCAGTGTAACCTCGCGGCATCTGTCCAGGCCAGTGTCTTTAATGTCTTGCGGGGCGCCGGGCACGGTGTGCTGAGCGCTCTCACGCGGCATGGATGATCGTCATGCCGGCGTTCTACGGTGTGGGTCGCGCGCGGCTCGCAAGACAGTCTTCGGGATCAGCGCGCTGCGTGGACTCGCGCGCAATTGCTGCGGACGCCGGGCAGTGAAGAAAACGAAACGTACCCCGACGTCGCGCTTGGTGCGATGTGTCAATCCGCGAGAGCTGTGAACGCGCCGGCTGGAGGGCTTGCAGGGCTTGCGCAAGCGATCGACGGCGGCACAATGATCGCAGGGCTATGGTCACGGGACTGTCAGTGACAATCCTGCGCCATCACGGGCACGCCCGATCGAAGCGCAAGGTCGGCGCCGCCGGAGGCTGAAGGGGCGACGGCAGCGGCTCGAGACGCCGCTGCGCGGTGTCCTTTGAATGTTTGCGCAGCGTGTCATTGCGTCAGCCGTCGGTCGGTCTGGCACGCAAATCCCGGCGAGGCTTCCCGATATCGCAGCAGATCCTTCGCAGCATCGAGCGTCGCGGCGCCCTGTGAGTCGATGCGGGTCAACTCAAGCGAAACTCGGCAAGATCAACGGGGTCGGTGTTAGAATCCGGTACTTCCAGGATCGGGCAGGGACCGTGCGGGCGCGGGCGCGGACCGCGAGCTGCGCAGATCGGGGCCGGCAGGCACGTGACGCGTACATCGCACTTACCCCGGAACTGAACCGAACCGCTGTTCATTGACCGGCAAATGCGAGGCAATGTAGCGACCAAGGGGCTTTGCTCCTTACCAATCCGGGGCAAGTTGCGATGCATAGACCAGCAGTAGTCGTCCCAGCCGCTGTGACACTGGGGGCCTTCATGTTGATCGCAGTGGTGCTGGCGCCCCTGTCTGCCTCGGCGGGCTCCGAGGGCACACCGCGAACGCTCGGCTGGGAGGACCTGGTGCCGCCTCCCACCGCGTTCGACGATCCTTTTGCCGCGCTTACGGAAGAGCAGCTCTACGAACTCAGCTCGGTTGCGGCGATGCGACAGCTCAAGGCGGATGGATCGCCGATAATGAGCGAGGAGAGGGTGGCCAGGCTCGCAATGTTAGAGCAGACGCTCACGGATTCCGGCATCGATATCGACTATCTCCTGTCCCAGCGCGAGCGTGTCAAGAAGGCCAGACAGGCGCAAGCAGAGTCGGTGGTCGGTGACCTCGACGGCCAGACCGTACGGATACCCGGATACGTTCTGCCGCTCGAGTTCGACGGCAGGAATGTTCGGGAATTCCTGCTCGTGCCCTATGTCGGCGCGTGTATTCACACACCACCGCCGCCGGCCAATCAGATCGTTCACGTCAAGCCTGCGACGAGCTTCGAGATCAGAGGGCTGTTCCAGGCGGTCTGGGTGACGGGGGACCTGAGCGTTCAGGCGTCGAAGCGATCGCTGTTCCTCGTCGATGGCGCCTCCGACATTTCCATAGGCTACGGTCTGAAGGCCAGCTCAGTGGAAGCCTATTCGAATTAACGCTGTTCCTCGCCGTTGAGCCATGTTCTTTCTGATTCGCTGCCGCAGCGGGCGGTGGCCTCTCAAGGCAAGACGGGCGCTGGGTCGTCTGTGCTTCGAGTCGTCGTACCAAGCGCACATGCCCTTCGATCATGAGCGGTGGGCTTGACGCCATGGCCGGTCACGGCGCCGTGGAGCTGAAGGATGTCACGTTCGCCTGGCCCGGCTCCCGTCGGCCTCTGCTCGATATCCAACACTTTCGGGTCGCGCGCGGCGAGAAGCTCTTCGTCATGGGACCGAGCGGAAGCGGCAAGACCACTTTATTGGGCCTCATCGGGGGCCTCGTTGCGCCGCAGCGTGGGCGCGTCAGCGTCCTCGACATCGAGCTCAGCAGGCTGAGCGGGCGCCGACGCGACGCCGTGCGGGTAGACCACATCGGGTTCATCTTCCAGATGTTCAACCTCATTCCCTACCTCTCGGTTCGGGAGAACACCTCGCTGCCGTGTCGATTCTCCGCCAGTCGGCGACGCCGAATCCTGGAATCCGGGGGTAGTGTCGCGGGTGAAGTCGACAGGCTGCTGGCAGGGCTGGGCCTGGACGAGCCGGCTATGGCGGACAAGCCGGCGATCGCACTGAGCGTCGGCGAGCAGCAGCGTGTGGCGGTGGCCCGGGCGCTCATCGGCCAGCCTGAGATCATCATCGCCGACGAGCCGACCTCGTCGCTGGATGCGGCAAGACGCGGTGAGTTCCTGGATCTGCTGCTCAAGCAGTGCGACCGCACATCGTCGGCGCTGATTTTCGTCAGTCACGATGCTGCGCTCGAGCCCAGATTCGATCGCTCGCTCCGCCTCGCGGAGCTCAACACCGTCGAGTCCAGATAGCCATGCCGTCGCTGTCGCGTCTCGCGCTCAAGAGCTTGCTCAATCGGCGTTTCACGTCATTGCTTGCGATAGGTGCGATCGCCTTGAGCGTCACTCTGTTGCTGGGGGTAGAGCGCGTGCGCAGTGACGCCAGGATGAGCTTTGCCAACACCGTGTCGGGAACGGATCTGATTGTGGGAGCGCGCAGCGGCACCATACCGCTGTTGCTTTATTCGGTCTTCCATATCGGCAGCCATACCAACGAGATGTCGTGGGACAGCTTCGAATGGCTTGCATCCCACCCGGCAGTAGCATGGGTCGTTCCTGTGTCGCTCGGCGATTCTCATCGGGGCTTCCCGCTGGTGGGGACGTCTCGGGACTATTTCGAGCACGTTCGCTACGGACCCGGCCGACGGCTGCAACTGACTCGTGGCGAGATCTTCGCGGACGTGTTCGACGTTGTCATCGGAGCGGAGGTGGCCGAGGCGCTCGGGTACGTGGTGGACGAAGAGGTTGTTATCGCCCACGGGGCCGGAGAGGTTTCCCTGGTGGAGCACCGCGACAAGCCTTTCCGGATCTCCGGCATACTGCGGCGAACCGGCACGCCGGTGGACCGCACTCTGCTTGTCAGTCTCCAGGGCATCGAGGCCATGCATGTCGACTGGGAGAACGGGGCCCCGGTGCCCGGGTTTAGCATCTCCCGTGACGAAGCCCGGTTGAGTGATCTCGCCCCGGAAGTGATTACCGCCGCCTACCTCGGCCTCGAGTCACCCATCGCAGCTTTGGGGTTGCAGAGAGCTGTTAACCTCTACGAAGATGAGCCGTTACTGGCAATTCTTCCGGGAGTCGCTCTGCAGGAATTGTGGGACCTGATGAGTGTCGCGGAGCGCGCGCTGCTCATCGCTTCGGGACTGGTGGTCGCCACGGGGCTGGTGGGAATGATGGGCATCATACTGGCGAGTCTGAACGAGCGCCGCCGGGAAATGGCGATATTGCGTTCGGTGGGTGCTCGACCGGTCCACGTGTTTTCACTGCTGCTGGGAGAGGCGGTCTCCCTGGCCGGTGCGGGCGTGGTACTCGCAGTCGTGTTGTTGTACGCGATCCTGTGGTTGGCCGGACCGGTGTTCGAAAGTCGCTTTGGCCTCGCGCTGCCGATCCGTATGCTGTCCATGCAGGAAATCCAATTGATGCTGGCCGTGGTGGCGGGTGCGTTTCTGGTCGGCTTGGTGCCCGCCTTGCGCGCCTACCGCCACTCGCTTGCCGACGGCATGAGCATCCGCCTGTGAGCTTACGCAGTGACGACGCACCCGGGTCGGCTCGACCGACTCGGGTTGCTCCCTCGAGCCCTCGCGTGTCCGCTAGGGTTTCGACCCGATGCAAGGGTTGTCGGCGCTCATCAGAGGCTTGCGATGCCGAGCTGCAATGTCACGCGACGGCTCGTCCTGGCATGGGCGATGACCTCGGCCTTGGCGTGGCTCCTGCCGGCCCAGACGACGCATGGCTGTGCGGTGTGCATCCCGTATCCGACAAAAACGGTGGCCGATCACCTCGTGCAGGACAGCGCCGTGGTCCTGGCCCGCGAGAACCGGGACAAGCCGTTTTTTTATCTCGTGAGCGAGACGCTGGCGGGGAATGTCTCCGACCCCGCCATCGATCTGTTCCTGGACAGTACAACACGGCGGCGATTGTCCCTGAATCCGCAGCGCATCGCGGCGCTGGTGCGGGATGCGGTGGGAAGCCGCTGGCGCGGTCTGGCATATGCGGACGAAGCCTGCGAAGGGGTTGTGCGACAGATCGTGCCGCATGCTGACGAGTGGCAGGACCACCGCGCGGCCACAAGCGCTCGATTGGCTCTCTTCGCACCGCTGCTCGGCCACAGCAATCGCCGTATTCACGAGCTGGCGTCTCTCGAGATTCGCCGCGCATCCCACAGCCGTATCAAAGAGTTCAGCGATGCGTGGCCGCGCCCTGCGATACGTGATCTGCTCCGCAGCCCGAATTTATATTGAGTGGTATCCCCTGGCGATCTTGACGCTGGCCCACAATGCGGAGCCACCCGACGAAGAGTTCATCCGGAGCTCTTTCGCCAGTGCGGCGCGATTCGGGGTCAGCCTGAACCTCGGTGCCTGGGTCACGGCACACATCGAGATCGACGGGTAAGAGGCCGTCAACGCCATCGAGAATCTCTATTCTCGGTCAGCACGGCGCGACGCCGACGAACTTCAAGCGATGATGACCGCGTTGTCCGTGCACGGCACCGACGGGCACACTTATCTGCGCGACCGCTTCGTGCAGAGCTGTGCCACGCTGCTCGACCACTGCCTCGAGATGGTGTCGTTCGTCATCAAAGATCTCACGGCATAGCGGCGCTGGAGCCTCGTCGACAGGCTTTGCGAAATACTCGAAGCACGTGGTGAAGATGATCCACTGGGTGCTTTTGCGATCAAGATGTACCTTGCGCAGGCGCGCGCGAGTCAGACGCCGCAGGCCACCGGCAAGCGTGGGGCCCCGCCCACTGGATGCGCCAGGCCGCCGGTGAATGAGCGCTGACACCGCGAGCGAATGTCCGCAACCGGTGCTTCAACCATCCATGTGCGGGTAGGGCGGCTGAATCGGCAGGTGGACGGAGACGGTCTCGCCCACGGCGATGTTGCCTTCTTTCTCCACCCAGGCGGTGACCCCGCGAAGGTGCCGGGCCGCTTGGGGGAAACGATTCCCGTATCCTGGAAAAGTCCGATCGATGATTTCCCCCGGGTATTTGCACGGACCGTTTTCCATATCCACCACGAGTGACACTCCGCCGCCGAAAATCAATCGTGTGGAGGGAAGCAACAGGCTCAGGGCCGGTATGCCGGAAAGCAGCAAGTTCGCTCCGACCCATTCCGGTTCGAGCCGTTCGATCTGCATGTTCCTCGCGATCTGTCCAAGCTCCTCGGCGGAGAGGATGGAGATCTGCCGGGTGTTACGTATTTCGGTCCCCCCGGTGTACTGCAGCTTCACTCTGGAACACGCCGGACGAGTCAAGCCGCCGTGGGCATCGCCCTTGAATCCTTCATATCCGACCTCGACGTTGTGGACTCGCTCGGTAGCGAGAGACTGGCGTCGGTCTCGGTTGATCAGCAGAGCGTCGACAGAACCACGAATCTTCGATGGCTTCAGCATAACGGCCTACAAGATTGTTTGCTCGAACTCGAAAGTATACTGACAATGGACGGCGCGGTTGTTCCGATTTCCCCTTTCCTTTCACCCTACGACCGTATAAACCCGAGAGCACCGTATCAATACGGTGAACGCTCGAGCAGTCCAGAATCAAGCTCGGGCTCGCCTTGTTGTATCCGGGTTCACCTGTGTGCGCTCATAATCTCGCACGAGGTCGAATGTCTCCTCGTTCGGCGTTCGTGATCAGAGCCTCCGGGCGATGTCCGTGCTTCGGGCCAAGCCGTCCTGCGAGACCGCTAATGTCTGCACGTCTGACACTCGACAAAGAAGGAGCTTTGTGAGAATCTAAGCCGGTCGGCCGGTCACGATAAACCTGTTCGACATCGGTCAAAAGCGGGTGGCGCGGGAGGCGCACTGCGAGTTCCCGCTAAAATGCAAAGAGGAACCGGGGAGGAGCGCAAGAGCCCCGCCGGTCGCCTCTGCGGCCGGCGCTGCGGTTCCGAGTTTCCAATTGCCCTGGCGAATTGCCGTGGCGGCGACGGTCGCTGCGCCATGCCGCCGTGTCGATAACACAAGTGATGGAGAGGAGTGAAACCATGAGACCAAGCCGTAAGAAGATCACAGTGTTGCTGGCATCCTTGTTCCTGATTGTGCTGAACGTCGGCACCCCAGCGAATGCCAGCAAGATACGCATCGCGCTCGCCGAGACGCCGTCGGACGAGCTCGCTGCCTTCTTCGTGGCATTGGACAGAGCCAAGGCCATGGGGCTCGAATACGAGTGGACCGCTTTTTCCGACGAGGAGTTGGCCATCCAGGCGATCCTGAGCGGCCAGATGGACATCGGTTTCGGCACGCCTTACTCGGCCATGCAGCGCTCGAAGGCGCCGGTGCGCATCATCTTCCAGCTCTCCAAGCTGAAGTTCTTCCCGGTCACGTCGAAGAAGTACTCGAAGCTCGAGGATCTTGACGGCGAGCCCATCTTGCTGCATTCCCGCGGTGGCGGCACCGACTCGATCGCCAACGTCATCGAAGACCGTCTCGGCATCAAGTTCGGCAAGCGCTCCTACGTCCCCGGCTCGGCCAACCGCATCGTCGCGCTGATTGCGGGTCAGACGGACGCGACGATCGTCGACCTCTCGAACAAGAACAAGCTCGTCAAGCAGCAGGGAGACAAGTTCAACGTGCTGCCCATGTTCGAGGTGGATGCCAGCGACGAGGCGCTTTTCGCCAACCTGGACTGGATCAAGGCGAATGCCAAGGACGTGGATATCTTCGTCAAGGCGCTGTTGAGCGTTTATCAGGATATGCACAAGGATCCGACGATCATCCGGCGTGAGACCAGTGCGGACGGCCCGATCGGCCAGCTGCCGAAGGAAGTGCTCGATGGGCTGGATCAGTTCTACACCGACGCAGTCGAAGGCGGACTTTACGATCCCAACGGCGGCGGTGAGGTTGCGGCCCGCGCCGACATGGAGTGGTACTCCAAGGCGGGACAGCTGACCGGTGATGCGAGCACTCTGGATATCAACGACTTCTGGTACCTCGAGCCGCTGAAGCGGGCTATGATGAAGTAGCAGTTGCCGATAGCCGCCGGCGGCCCGCGCCGCCGGCGGCCGGCTCAGTCCCGCTCTCCTCCTGAACAACCGCCTGACATGCGTTATCGTTCGCTCCTGCTGAAACTGCTCTCGGCGATCCTCGTCTTCGGCGCCTGGGAGATCGCTGGAAGAATTCCCGTAAGCTTCGCTTTTCCGACCTTTATCGACTCGATGGCGGCCCTCTGGACGCTAATGGTCGACGGCACCCTGTTTGTCGCATACGGCGAGACGCTGAAGCCGCTCGTGGTCGGTGTGCTCATATCCGCGTTCCTCGGCATCGGCATCGGCCTCGGAATCGGTCTGAGCCGCAGGTTCGACTGGCTCGTGTCGCCGATATTCATCGTCATGCAGACCGCGCCGCTGGCGGCGCTGATCCCGCTGCTGGTCATGGTCTACGGGATCGGGCTGACCTCGAAGGTCTTCGTGGTCTGCATCATGGCGATGCCGGTCATCGTTCTCAATACCGCCGGCGGGGTCCGCAACACCCCGGCGTCGATGATCGAAATGGGTCAGGCGTTTCTGGGCACACGGCTGGACATCATTCTGAAGATCGTCCTGCCCGCCGCCTCTCCGATCATCTTTGCCGGACTGCGCCTGGGGGTGTCGGCGGGATTCATCGGCGCCATTCTCTCCGAGCTCAAGATCACGCCCACCGGTGTCGGCGACATCATTACCTACAGCCGGTCGATCGCAGACTATCCCAGCATGTACGCCGCGATCATGTCCATCATCCTGCTGGCCGTCATCTTCCTCGACGTGCTCGAGCGTATCGAGGCGGCCCTGTTCAAGGGCACCAAGCACGGATACGTTTCTGAATAAAGCGCAGAAGATATACGTTGATGAGCAGCAAGCCGAGCAATGCCGATAATGCGGTAACCGTCTGCAACGTCTACAAGAACTTCGGAGACGTGGAGGCCCTGAGAGAACTGTCGCTGGATTTCCCGCGCGGTCAGCTCACCTCGTTGCTCGGCCCTTCGGGTTGCGGCAAGACCACGTTGCTCAAGATCATTGCCGGGCTGATTCCGGCCAGCAGCGGCGAGGTCACGGTCAACGGCAAGCCCGTCACCAGTCCCGGCCCGGACCGCGCTTTCGTTTTCCAGGACTTCGCCCTCCTGCCCTGGGCGACGGTTTTGCGCAACGTCGCCTTCGGGCTCGAGCTTCGTGGTGTCGCGAGATCGGAACGTGAAGCGATCGCCGAGAAGTACATCGGTAACGTTGGGCTCGAGGGCTTCGAGAACAGCTACCCCCACGAGCTGTCGGGGGGGATGCGCCAGCGTGTCGGCCTCGCGCGCGCGCTGAGCGTCGATGCCCAGGTGCTGTTGATGGACGAGCCGTTCTCGGCCGTCGACGAGCAGACCCGGCGCAAGTTCCAGGAAGACCTGCTCAACCTCGTCAAGAACGAGAGCAAGACTTTCATCTTTGTCACTCATTCCATCGAAGAGGCCGTTTACGTCTCCGATCAGGTCGCGATCCTGCTGCCGCGCCCGAGCCGCGTCTCGGAAGTCATCCGTCCGGAGGGCTTCAGGCACAAGGACGCCAACAGCATCCGACGCGACCCGGAGTACCTCGACATCGTCGACCGGATCTGGGCATCGCTGCGCACGTATGTGGAGTAGGGCGTTTCGATGAAAATCTTCGGCTATCGGCTGCCCGGGATGTCCTCGTTGATCCTGTGGGGCATGCTGTGGGAGCTCGTCGGTCGCCTCGAGCTCACCTTCTTCCTGCCGCCGCTGTCGGCCATCTTCTCCACGCTGATGGAGATCGGCACCACCAAGGTGTTTCTCAAGGCTCTCGCCGATACCGGATACGCGTTCCTCGTCGGCACCGTGTCCGCGATCGTCATCGGGATTCCCCTCGGCATCCTGATGGGCAAGAACCGGTTCATCGACGAATTGTTGTTGCCCTGGGTCAACATGTTTCTCAGTGCCCCGTTGACGGCGCTGGTGCCGGTGTTGATGGTGCTCTTCGGATTCGGCCTCAAGTCGATCATTATCACGACGGCGCTCTTCGCCGTCTGGATTATCGTGCTGAACTCGCGTGCCGGCGTGATGCACATCAACCGTTCACTGGTCGAGATGGCCCGCTCCTTCGGCGCATCGCCGGTGGACGCGTTTTTCAAGATCTATTTCTGGGCGGCGCTGCCCGAGATCCTGGGCGGCGTGCGCATCGGTTTCATCCGCGCGGTCAAGGGCGTCATCATCGGTCAGCTGCTAATCTCCATCGTCGGATTCGGCGCGTTGTTCGAGCTCTACTCGGCCAACTTCCTGATGAAGCATTTCTGGGCGGTGCTGATCGTGCTCTTCAGCATAGCCTTCGCCATTGCCGAGTTTCTCGCGTATCTCGAGCGCCGGGTCGAGTACTACGCCGCGCGCAGGTAAGCGGCGCCGTAGGCGGACAGCCCACAGGAGCGATGCGGGACACGTCGGTGTGTCGCAACCTCTGTTAGCGCTCGGAGGCTGCGCTTCGAGAAACGTGCGCTGTGGCCTTAGCTGAGTGCGGTCGGCGGCGGCGGTCTCTGTTCCATGACAACGGGCGTCGTTGCGCAGCACCACCTTGCTGCGGCGGAGCCGCGACATGGCCCGGCGGGCACCGCCGACAACACCGGCCGGGCTGAGAAGACGCGTGACTGAGCATCGGGCCGCCCGGAGCGGGCGTCGTTGCGGCGAGAGGGGCGGTTGGCTCGAGCGGGGTGATCGGTCCGGCCGCGAACAGGGACGCGAATGTTTATTAGAAAACCTTAACATTAGGAAACCCTAATGGTTTTGTTCGCAGTCCCGCAGGTGTGAGAGCATAAGAGCCGAGTCATTGAACCGGGGTCGCACTGCGCTCTGGACGCTGGTGCCCGAAGAACGCCTTTCTCGAGCGATCATGCCCTTTTGTGCGGGCTGCCGCTCTCCGCCGCGGTAGCGCCGCGCCCGCACACCGGGGCCGGCCATTCGCGCTTCCAAATCAGGTGGAGAGCAATGCGGGTGAGGTGCGTCACGACACATCCAAGATACGACGCGCGCCAGGGGGGTGGGCTGCGTTTCGAGTCTGAGGGTGCCGGTAATCGGCACATCCGTGCCACGAAGACGAACGACTCCGAAAGCATTCCGGTCTGGGGGCAATTCGTCCGTTGCTCCAGACGGGGCACCGGCGCCTGTGCCCGCACCGATTGCGCGATTTTGGTGAATGCGACTTATCCCTTTGCAACACTCTACGATCAATAAGGCGACGCCCGGTCTGGACGCCCGGCGAGAGCGCTTTACGCGCGAGTACGGGCAGTCCAAGAAAGTTACCAGCATCAGCCGTCGCTTCAGTTATGCGTTGATCAGCATCGTAACGGTTTTTCTTGCCGGTTTTGCCACTACCGCGATTCTGTGGAATGTCGGCAGGATTGACGATGAGTTGCAGGCGCGCCTGGACAAGGCGATAAAACTGGCACAGATCAGTCTGCCGACGCCTTTATGGAATCTGGACAACGATGTTGTCGAAGATTTCCTGGGCGCTCTGTTTCTCGATGAGGACATGGTTTTCGCGACAGTGTTGTGGGGTGGTCAACCCGTCGCCGAGAGGAAGAGCCCGCGTTTCAATGAAGAAAAATTCTCAACGGCCGAGCAGTCTTCGGAGTTCATCAGTCGAGTTACGGATATCCTGTTCGAGGGCAGCAAAGTCGGCACGATCAAGCTCGTTTTCTCGCGCGAACGGATCCGACAAGAGCTCCTTTGGCAGATAGTGGGTATTGTGTTGTTAACCGCAACGATAATTGTCGCTGTTTCGCTGACGTCGATGATTATCGCAAGACGCTACATCTCTCGCCCACTGTGGAAACTGCAGGAGTCGGCATCGTTGATCGCAAGCGGTGACCTGGAAACAGCGATCGATACCGACAGCAGTGATGAAGTCGGCAGCCTCGCCAAGAACCTCAACGTCATGCGGGAATCGATCAAGCAACTGTTCGAAGAACTCAACGAAAGCAAAGTGCAGCTCGAGGATTACAGCCGCACCCTGGAGCAGAAAGTAACCACGCGCACGCGCCAGCTGGCGCAATCGGTAGAGGAACTGAAGGCGCTCGGCGAGGTCAGTCAGGCGGTAAACTCGACTATCGACCTGCAGACGGTTCTCACGACCATCGTCACCCGGGCCGCGGATCTTTCCGGCAGCGAAGGCGGCATCATCTACGAATTCGACGAAGGTTCTGACGCCTTTCACGTTCGAGCGGCTCATCGCATTTCATCGATACACCTCGATGCCCTCCGAAAGACGCCCATCCGTTTAGGTGAGGGAGCGCTGGGACGCGCGGCGGCGACACAAGCGCCCTGTCAGGTCTCGGACATTCACGAGGACCGTCAGTTTGCCGCCAGTCAGGTCCGGGATATTCTGGTCGAGGTCGGATTCCGCTCACTGCTGGCGATCCCCCTGCTTCGCGGCGCACGGCTACTGGGTGGATTGGTGGTGTACCGTCGCGGATCCGGCGAATTCCCCAGGGAGGTTGTCGGCGTGCTGGAGGCGTTCGCGACGCAATCCGTGTTCGCCATCCAGAACGCAAGAATGTTTCGCGAGATTCAGGAGAAAAGCCGGGAGCTGGAGATTGCGAGCCGGCATAAGTCTCAGTTTCTTGCGAACATGTCGCACGAGCTGCGTACGCCGTTGAATGCCATCATCGGATTTTCCGAGGTTCTGCTGGAAAAGATGTTCGGCGATCTGAACGACAAGCAGGAGGAATATCTCAACGATATTCTCACGAGCGGAACTCATTTACTCGCCTTGATAAACGACGTATTGGACTTGTCCAAGATCGAAGCCGGTAAGCTCGAAGTGGAGCTCGCGCCGGTGGATCTCCGTGCCCTGCTCGAAGGGAGTGTGGTCGTGGTTCGAGAGCGTGCTCTCGCACACAACATCACTCTTTCACTCGACATGAGTGAAGATGTCGGCACCATTGTCGCCGATGAACGAAAGATCAAGCAGATTATGTTCAACCTTCTGTCGAATGCCATAAAGTTCACCGCGGACAGAGGAAAGGCCGGCATCAGGGCGCGAAGGTCGGACGGATTTATCGAGGTGGCTGTTTGGGACACCGGTGTGGGTATTGCCGCGGAGGATCAGCAGCGAATCTTCGAAGAATTCCAGCAGGCGGAGCAGGGACTCACGGACAAATCGGAGGGCACCGGCTTGGGCCTGGCCTTGACCAGAAAATTGGTGACCCTGCATGGCGGAAAACTCTGGGTGGAGAGCAGTCAGAACAGCGGAAGCACGTTCTCGTTTACGCTTCCAGTCGACCGTGGTCGGGCGCCGGGCGACGCGATCCCGGCATCGAAAGCGTAGCTCCTCAGCGGCGGAGCGCGATGTGTGGGAGACGAGTATGACCGGCGCACTTGTCTTGATCATCGAGGACAACCCGAAGAATCGGAAGCTTTTCCGCGACGTTCTGAATTTCAACGGCTATCGAACCGTGGAGGCGGACTGCGCCGAAACGGGGCTCGAGCTTGCACGAGAGCACCGCCCCGCGCTAATCCTTATGGACATCCAGCTGCCGAACATGGACGGTCGCGAAGCCATGGCGATTCTGAAGGCCGATCCGGCGACCTCTGCAATTCCGATCATTGCCACCACCTCGCTCGCCATGAAGGGGGACAGAGAGACGCTTCTGGAAAGCGGCTTTGACGCTTATCTCGCGAAGCCCATCAATATCAAAGAGCTTCCAGGGGTCATCGCGCAATATGTTGATGCGCGATCTCGGCAGCCGCGAGGGACGCGGTGAGTAAGCGCCGCGATGTCGGCATGGTTGCCTCGCGTCACGTCTGGTTTGATGGCTGATTCAAAAGGGCGGATTCTCGTCGTCGATGACGAAGAGAAGAACGTCAAATTGATGGAAGCGCTCTTGCTGCCGCGAGGATACGAGGTCATCAAAGCCTACGACGGTGAAGAGGCCCTGGGGAAGGTCAAGGAAACGTCGCCGGACCTCATCTTACTGGACGTGATGATGCCGATCATGAACGGCTTCGACGTGTGCAGAACGCTCAAGGACGATGTGGAGACACAACTCATTCCGATTGTGATCATGACCGCGCTGGGTGAGGTGGATGACCGTGTCAAGGGGATCGAGGCCGGGGCGGACGATTTTCTGACAAAGCCGATCAATCGCGATGAATTGCTTGCTCGAATTCAGACGTCCTTGAGGCTGAAAGAAACCGTCGAGCTCAAAGTGGAAACCTTGAAGAGTGCTCAGGAGTATCTCACTCGATTCGTGCCGCAATCGGTCAAGCAGGAGATAGAGGAAAACCCGGCGGCGCCTCAGCTGGAGAAGACCGATCGGGACATATCGGCGTTGTTTCTGGACATCAGCGGATACACGAAGTTGAGTGAGGATATGCGCCAAACAGCGGATTTCATCGTCGAGAAATACTTCTCGCGGTTTCTCGACTGCATTCACGGACACGGGGGAGACGTCACAGAGACGAGCGGGGATGGAATGATGGTGGTGTTCTCGGAAGGCACTGCCGAGGACCACGCTGTCAAGGCGGCGACGGCGGCGCTTGCGATCCTAGACAAGACTGCCGAACTCAATGAGCAACTCAAAGGCATTTTCGAGCCGATATCCGTACACATCGGAATCAATTCAGGCGTCGCCTTGGTGGGCCCGACGAAACTGGAGGGTGCCAGTGGCACACGCTGGACGTATACAGCGCTGGGGCCTGTCGTCAATCTTGCCGCACGCGTTGCAGGAGTCGCCGCAGGTGGAACCGTCCTCGTCGGTCCCGAGACGGCAAGGCGTATCGAGGGGAACTTCTCGCTCGATCTGCTTGGGAATAAGAAACTCAAAAACGTAAAAGACGAAGTGGCGGTTTTTCGAATCCTGGGGACTTCCGGAGGCAACATGTCCTGTGGATAGGGAGGTTGGGCAATGAGAAAGCTTTGGTTTTATTTTATACGCCACGCGATTGCCGGCGATTACGGTGGTTCGATGCGGTGCAGCTCTGCGAGCGAAGGAGGGCGATCCGTTCGGGTGCGCAAAGCGAGCGGTTTTGCTCGAAGACGCATCAAGGGTAGAGACTTCATCTCCTGCCTTGTGCTCCTGGCGCTGCCTCTGCCGCTGACCGGCGCCTTCGGCGCCGACATGCCCAGGCGCGGGGGCATCCTGGACTTCGTCGTTGCTTCTTATCCGCCCAGCTTCGACGGTCATCGCGAATACACCTTCGCGATGCTTCATCCGACGAGACCGTTTTACAGTGTCCTGATCCGGGTGAACCCGGAGAATCCCTCTTCTCCGACGGATTTTGTGGGCGATCTGGCTGTGGAGGTCCCGCAACCGAGCGAGGGGGGTACGAAGTTTACCTTCAAGTTGCGCGAGAATGCGCGCTTCTGGGACGGCGAGCCCGTTACCGCGCACGACGTCGTGGCGACATTCAACAAGATCATCTTTCCGCCGCCCGGCGTCGTGAGCGCCAGAAAAGCATTCTACGCAATGGTCGAGAGCGTCCGCGCCGAGGACGATTACACAGTCACTTTCGTGCTCAAATATGCGTCCTCGGCCTTCATTCCTGCACTGGCCAATCCGTATAACTACATCTACAGCCGGGAGAAGCTCGCCGAGGATATCCATTGGTACGAGAAGAACATTCTCGGCTCGGGGCCCTTCATATTCACGAAGGGCGAACAGGGGGCGTTTATCGAGGGCAGGCGCAATCCCGACTATTATCATGAAGGCAAGCCCTACCTGGACGGCTTTCGCGCGACTTTTGACAACCAACAGTCAAGTCGCGTAGAGGCTATCCGCAAGGGGCAGGCCATGATCGAGTTTCGCGGTTTTCCGCCGCGCAGTCGCGACATACTCAAGCGCGCCTTGAGCGACGAAATCACCGTTCAGGAATCCGATTGGAGCAGTTATCTTCTGGTGGTGCCGAATCACCTGGTCAAGCCGTTCGACGACCCGCGGGTGCGGCGCGCCCTGAGTCTGGCCATTGACCGCTGGGGAGGCTCGGAACAGCTCTCCCGCGTCGCGATCGTCAAGGCCGTCGGCGGCACCGTGTTTCCTGGACATCCCCTGGCGGCGACCCGAGAGGAGCTTGAAAAGATATCGGGATATTGGCCCGATCTCGAGGAATCGCGCGCCGAGGCACGCCGCCTGCTTCGCGAGGCCGGGGTGCCGGAGGGGTTTTCCTTCAAGCTCCACATGCGACCGGTGGATCAGCCCTACAAGATCGTCGGCCTGTGGCTCATCAACCAGTGGCGAACCATTGGTCTTAATCCCGAACTGTGGGTTCAGTCGACCAGTCCGTTTTTCAAGACCCTGCGCAGTCGCGGTCCGGATTTCGAGGTAAGCATCGATTGGCATACGAGCGCGGTGGTGAACCCCATCCTCGACATATCAAAGTTCATCTCGAACGATCGTTCCGATTTCAACTTTGCCAATTACAAGGACCGCGTGCTCGACGACTTGTTCGACAGGATGGATCGCACCACTGAAATGTCTGAACAACGGCAATTGATGCGGCAATTCGAGAAAAGAGCGCTCGATGAGCAGGCGCATATGTTCGTTACGCATTGGTGGTATCGCATCGTCCCTCACCGTTCGGTCGTCCGCGGATGGAAGATCAGCCCGAGTCACTATATACCCCAGGATCTCGCCAACGTGTGGCTCGCGCAGTGAGCGTCCCGTATTCGCAAGGTGCGCCACCGTCCCCGAGGCGGCCGGGCCCGGGACGATCGGACGCGACGGCGAGCCAATGTTCGCATCAGCGCTTGCGAGGTCGGTCGAAGGCGCGATGGGTCTGCCCGAAGGTTTCCAGTGCGCATGACTCTCGTCTCCAGCGCTAAGCGGCGCACCGCCCGCCAATGCTGCCTCTTGGCGCTTCTCGTCTTGTCGTCGGGTCTGGCGGTGCGCGAGCCGGTTCAGGCACAACAGGCTCTGAGAATCGGCTACTGGCAAATACCGCCTCACGTGATAGATGTGCAGAACGGAAAGCCCAGGGGCGCCGCGATCAGCTACTTCCGCGAATACATCGAGCCTCGACTCGGCATGGCGGTCGTCTGGGATCGAGACGTGACCCCGCCAACCCGACTGATGGAGCAGCTCAGGGAGGGCGAAAAAGACGCGATGATCTTTCTCGGTAAGACCGAGGAGCGGACCGAACACTTTCATTATCCGCAGCCGTATCTCGAGATTCCCCAAGCGCTTGTGTTCTCGAGTGGCCATCCGATCGAGCGCGTCAGCGATGTCAGTCAACTCTACGGTTTGAGAGTGGGGTTTCTGGTGGGCGGCCGGCTTCCCGATGCCCTGCGCGACGACAAGATCCGCTACGACCTGATTGCAGGTGAACGGCTTTTCGAGCGTAATGTGGAGAAGCTTCTGCTCGGACGCATCGATGCCGTTTACGCTCCCTTGACGATTGCCTTGACCAACATCATCGAGCAGATGCAAGCGGGCGACCGGGTGAAGGTCGTCCCCATCGAGTTTCTGGAGCCGGTTCTGATCTACACCGTGTTTTCCAAGAAAACGGTCGGGAACGCTGTTGTTGAACGCTACAACGAGGCCCTGGAAGCGGCGGGTTCGTCACGGCGATACAAGGATTACGTCGGGGACTACGAAGCCGAGCAGAAAGTGCCCTGAACTACCTCGACGCCTCGCGCTTGCGAATGGAGTCGGCGCGCGGCAGCCGGTGGCGTCCGGCTTACTCTCTGGTTTTCTGTCTCAGCGCCCGGTCTCGAGAGCCGCTGGCCGTGCGGAAATAATCGTTCAGGCAGTCATTCGCCTCTGAACGGGTTCCGGCGGGAAACGGTGGCAGGATAAACGCTCGCAGGTGGGATCCTGAACATCTGCGCGAACAGCAACGGTCACTGAAGGGTTGCGGGAGCATGCCGAGCCGCTGGTTGATGCTGCTGGTGCTGTTCTTCGCGCGTACGGCGATGGGGTTCCAGTTCCAGTCGCTGGCATCGGTTTCGCCGCTGCTCGTGAGGGATCTCGGCATAGACCTGGCCCTGTTCGGGAGCCTCATCGGTGCCTGGATGTTGCCGGGAGCGGCGATGGCGATTCCCGGCGGCATGTTGGGAGGGCGATTCGGCGACAAGCGGGTCGTGTTGTTCGGCCTGGCGCTCATGGTGATCGGCAGCGCCGTCACCGCGGGCGCGAACGAGTACTGGCCCGCGTTGGCCGGCAGGATCATCGGCGGCACAGGAGCGGTGTTGCTCAATGTCCTGCTCACGAAAATGGTGGCGGACTGGTTCGGCGAGCGTGACCTCGCGACGGCGATGGGCATTCTGGTGGTCAGCTGGCCCGTCGGCATCGGCTTGGCGCTGGTCGTGCTCGGGCCCCTGTCGGCCGCCACCTCGTGGACATTCGCGCTGCAGACCTCCACCGGGGTATGTGTCGCGGCATTGTTCTTGGTGGCGCTTATCTATCGTGAAGCGGCCGCCGCGGGCAAGGCCGCCGTGACGACTCGCTTCGGTCCCCGGTTGACGCGGCGGGAGCTTGCGTTCGCATCGCTGTCCGGCTCGGTCTGGACGTTCTACAACGTGGCCTACATCATCGTCGTGAGCTTCACGCCGCTGCTGCTGGCCGACCACGGCCTCGCCGCCGCCAGCGCCGCGCTGGTGGCCAGCGCGGCCACATGGCCCGTGGTCGTTTCCGTGCCCCTGGGCGGCGTTCTCGCCGACCGCACAGGCAGGGGAGAGGCGATCATGTACGCCTGCTTCCTCGTCATGGCGCTCGGCACGCCGTTCCTGCTGATGGGGCCGTCGCCGCTCGTCATGCTGGCCGTGTTCGGTCTGCTGATGGGGCCTGCCGCCGGCATCATCATGGCGCTGCCGGCAAGAGTGCTGCGTCCCGAGTCGCGCAGCCTCGGCATGGGTGTCTACTTCACGTGGTACTACGTGGGCATGGCCGTCCTGCCGGCCATCGCCGGCTGGTGCCGCGACGTCTCGGACGTCGCGGCCGCACCCCTCATCTTCGCAAGCGGGTTGGTCGTGCTCGCCATCGTCTGCGCTCTGTGGTTTCGCCGCCTGGAGAAGCGGGCAGCCGGGACGGCGGGCTGAGGATCGGCCACCGCATCTTCTCGCGAGTGTCGAGGCAATACGTTTCCTTGGCGCGCGTTGGTGACGGGTCACATCTTGCCTTTCCAGGGCACCAGCGTCCTTTCCACCCAGCGCATCAGCAGGTCGAACAGGAAAGCAACAAGGCCGATCACCACGATGCCCAGGAACACAATATCCGTCGCGAGAAAACGCGCTGCATTGAGAACCATGACGCCGAGCCCGGCCTTGGCCGCGACCATCTCGGCGGCGACCAGCGTCGTCCAGCCAAAGGCGATAGCCACCCGCATTCCCGTGAGAATCTCGGGCAGCGCGGCCTTGATCACCACCTGCCAGACCACCTGGCGGCGGCTTGCGCCCATGGAGTAGGCCGCGTGGATCTGCTCGATCGACACCGAGCGCACTCCAGCACGCGCATTGATCGCGATCGGCGCGAAGCAGGCGAGATAGATGAGGAACACCTTCGAGAAGTCGCCGATGCCGAACCAGATGATCGTCAGCGGCAGGTAGGCGAGCGGCGGGATCGGCCGGTAGAACTCGATCGGCGGATCGAAGACGCCGCGGGCGATCCGGTTCATGCCCATGGCGATGCCGATGGGCACGGCGGTGATGACGGCGAGAAAGAACGAGCTGAATACGCGGTAGAGGCTCCACAATGCGTGTTCGTGCAGGGAGTGTTCGCTGAAACCCGCGCATTCCGCGGTGACCTCGGCACGGGTACCGACGAGCACCAGGAACTTCTCGAGGTAGTAGTCCGTGCAGGCGATTTTCTGGAACTTCGAGAAAACCAGTTCCGGCGACGGCAGAAACAGCGGTCTGATGAGTTCGAGATGGGTCACCAACCACCAGCCGAAGAGGATTACGGCGATGGTGACCACGCTTATCAGGATGCTGTTGCCGCTGCCGGGGGCGCCGTAGGGATCCGCGGCAGGCCGTCGCCGGCTGGCTGACGAGAGTCCGAGCACTGTGCTACCGCTCCGTTTCCTCGCCGTAGATGATGGACAGCACTTCCTCGCGGATCGCGATGAATTTCGGATCCGACTTTATGCCTCGCGCGTTGCCGGTCGAGAAGTACTCAGTCGAGAAATCCAGTTCGTACTCGTGGGTGATACGGCCGGGGCGGGGCGACATCACGATTAGGCGCGTCGCCATGAACAGGGCTTCCTCGACGCTGTGCGTGATGAAGAAAACGATCTTTGCGGTCTTCTTCCATACCTGGAGAATCAGCTCCTGCATGTTCTCCCGCGTGAAGGCGTCGAGCGCGCCCAGAGGCTCATCCATAAGCAGCATCTCGGGATTGGAGGTGAGTGCCCGCGCGAGCCCCACGCGTTGCTGCATTCCGCCCGAGAGCTGGTAGACGGGATGCCGCTCGAACTCCGTGAGGCCCACGAGAGCGAGGTTCTCACGGGCCACCCGACGCCTTTCGCTCTGACTCACTCCCTGCAGCTTCAGACCGAACTCCGTGTTCTCCACCACGTTCAGCCAGGGAAAGAGCGCATGCTTCTGGAAGACGACGCCTCGATCGCGGCCGGGACCCGCGATCGGCTCACCCTTGTGGGTAATTGTGCCGCCCGTGGGTGGAATGAATCCGGCGATGACGTTGAGCAGGGTCGTCTTGCCGCAGCCCGACGCGCCGAGGGCAACGACGAACTCATCGGCGTGGAATTCGAGGTCGATGCCCGCGAGCGCGTGAACGCTCCCGCCCCCGGTAACCGCCGGGAACACCATCTCGACCCGGCTGAGCTCGATAATCGCCGCCACGGTGTGCTCCGCGCGCGGGGCCCGGCGGCGCCGGGCCCCGCGCGTGGTATCAGGACCGGGAGCTCAGCTCAGCACTTGCCGTCGAGCACCATTTGCGCAAACTTCGCCGTGGCAGCGCCGTCGTAGCTGTCGAGCACGGCGTCGAGCTTGCCCTGGGATTTGAGGAACTCCGAAGCGGCTCTGAGTGCATTCTGCACGCCGCCTCCGAGCCACGCCCCCGAGACCTGCTGCTCGAGCGTCGGATAGCCGTACAGTGCGAGCACGCCGCCCACCTGATCGGCCTGCCCCTCCACCGACTTGGCGATGGCCGCGGCGTTTGCGGTGCCCGGCCCGTAAGCGCTCGGGTTGGCGCGGTAGTCCGCGTCCGCGGCGGAGACCATCTTCACCCACTGGCAGGTGAAATCCGGATTGTCGTCGGTGAAACCCTTGCGGGCGACCATCGCGTCGAAGGTCGCCTTGCCCCAGTTGCTCAGGTCGCCGGAGGTGATGAGGACATGGCCCTTCTGCTTCATTCTCCCGAGCGCCGGATCCCAGACGAAGCCGCCGTCGATGTCACCGCGCTCCCAGGCGGCCGCCATGTCCGGCGGCGACATGTCGATCACCTCGAGTTCCTTGGGATCGATGTTGAACTGCTCGAGAGCGAACATCATGTGAAAGTGCGTCGTCGAACCGAACGGTACGGCGATGGTCTTGCCGCGCAGCTGCTGCGGCGCCACGACGGAGTCGTTGACCACAAGCGCCTCGGCGTCGTTTATGTTGTCGTAGATGTAGATCACCTGCAGGTCAACGCCCCGGCTGTAGCCTGCCGCGGTGGGCGAAGAGCCGTTCAGGGAGATGTCCACGGAGCCCGACGCCATCGCGTTGATGACCTCGGTGCCCGAGGTGAATTTGACGAACTCGACGCTCTTTCCGCCGAGGCCCTCCTTCTTGATTTTGTCCATCTGGGTCTTCCACGGGCCGTAGACCAGCTGGTAGCCCACGGTCACGTCGGCCGCACGGACGGCGCCTGCGCAGGCCATCAATGCTGAGGCCAGCACGATGGTAAAACGCGCTAGTGTCTTGTTCATGTCAGTACTCCTTTGGATTTTTGGGCGAGAAGCGGGATGCCGTACGGTTACGTTTTTGGCACGCATCCCGCCGACAGCACACCTCGAACGTTAACACAATTCCGTGCGCTAATCGAATCGTGCGCGGTTACACCGTGCTGTTGCCGGCGATATTCCCTGAAGGGGCCACGGTTCATGGTCTCGACATCGATCGCGGCAGGCAGCGCTATGCGATGTCAACACGGGTCTTGCCGGCGTCATGAGAACGGCAAAGTCTGGGCCAGCACCGTGAGCCCCCACGCGAGCAGCGCTATGCCGACCGCGCGGCTGAGCCAGTGCCCCATTGGAATTGTCTTTTCCAGCAGTACATAGACCGCGATGCCGACGATCCAGTAGAGATTCATGATGCCGCCGAAGAACAGCAGTCCCATCAGGAACCAGCAGCAGCCCACGCAGTAGACACCGTGTCCGAGCCCCATGCGGAACGCTCCGCCCGCACCGTTGCGCCAGTGGGTCATGACGAACTGCAGCGGCGAGCGGCAATGATTGAGGCAGGACTGCTTGAGCGGCGTCAGCTGGTAGGTGCCCGCGGCCAGCAGCATGAGGCCGCCGAACACCGCGCTCGCGCTCATCAACGTCGGCGACAGCACTGTCGCGCGCTCGAGAGCCCACTGCAGGGCGACCGCCACGATGCTGAAAGCCGCCCACGCGAACAGGTAGGCCAGCGCAAAAAGCGAGGTGGGGACGAATCGAGCGCCGCGTTCCTGCTGCTTTCGGTTCACGGCGGCGAACAGGAGCACCATAGGCGCCGCGGAGGGCAGCATCATGGCGATCATCATCACCCACCACATGAAGAACATGACGACGGCGTAAGCCAAATCCCAGGCGGCGGGGGTCATCATCATGCCCATGGCGCCGCCCGAGCCCGCCCGGGTCATCTCGAGCGCCGACATGCCCATGCCCGCGCCGGCGAGCACGTGCGCCCAAGCCAGCGCGATGACGATCAGCAGGGCGGCGACGACGACCGTGGTGTCGCGTTTGAAGATGCCTTCGACGGCGGTGTCGAGAGACATGAGTGCGTCCTTACTGAGGCCGGCCGCCGGCCGGGACGCGCTCAGGCCGACCAGCTGAAGCGATGCAGCGTTGCCGAGTCGCCCCGCCAGCTGCCGAGATCCGGGTCGGACCAGCTGCTGTCCTTGCCGCTGGCCAGCACCATGCTGTCGATCTGGAACGCGGCCTGAGCGGCCGCGCCGGACAGCGTCGTCGGTTTGCCCGCCGCGTCCTGGAACGGTTTGAGGGTCGCGCGGCCGAAACCGTCTACCCCGAGCGAGGGGGTGTCGCCCCACTCGATGTCCACGTTTGCGCTGCGGGTCGGGTGCCAGGTGCTCAGCACGGCGTCCCAGAGGCCCTGCAGAAGCCCGCCCTTGCTGCCGCGGAAAATGGCCTCCAGTTCCCGCCGCTGCTCGGCACTGGCCGCCGCGTCGATGTAAAGTCGGGCGCTGCCGTTGCCGGAAAAGAAGTTCTCGGGCCAGTGGGCGGTGATCACGGTCCTGGTGCCCGCCAGGGACACGCCGTCCGAGCTGCCGGACTCGATGTCGAAGGCGAAAACGGCCCCGCACCACTCCTGGTCCGGCTCGCCTTCCGGGCCAAGCCAGCAAGGGCACAACGCCTTGCAGCTGCAAAGCTCCAGACTGCGTCCCGCAATTTGCCAAGTCATAGGTCTGTCCTCTTTGCCGACGATCAGCTCGTCGTCTGCGGATTTCACTCTATCCAATTCGGGGACCGCCCTCAACTCAAGGCAGCCGAAGTCGCTGCGCAAACCGCATGGAAACTGAGTCACGTTGTGCTCGTCGGGGCGGGGATCGTCGCTCGCCGTGCTTTCGGCTCCGTCGCGGTGAAAACCGCGGGCCGCATGCGTTCCCGAAGCACGATCGGGTTCCTGAGCACCGGCGTGAAGGTCAGCTTGAAACCCCAGTGCGGACCGAAATAGTCGGGCCGCTCGACATGGCAGTAGAGCGCCAGCTGAGCCTTGATCCGTTTCGACTTCGTGATGAAGGTCCGGGCGAGGCCGTTTCCCGGCGGCACGCTTCAGCGGTTGGCGTTCTGCGCCCCCGGTCGTTCGTGACGGTGGGGCCTGAGGCGAGTTGCAGGCCGCCGCCGAGGCTGAAGGCGTAGAAGGAGCCGAAGGGCACGCCCGGCCCGTCGCGCGAGCCCGGCAGGGGTTCGTCGAAGACCTCTTGCGCCGACGACAGGGGGTCAAGGTGCCCCGGCGGAACGTGCGATGGCCGTCACAGCGAGGTCCCGCCACGTGTCACCTCGCCCGGGACGACCCTCATCTCAAGCTCGGGTCCGTAGGTCGGGTCGGAATCGGGTACGACCGTGTTCTTGAAAATCTCGCCGACCGTCATAATGGATAAATAATGAGCAAAGCGCGCCCCCTCGGCTCCGCCCGGGCCCCGGATGCGGGGAAATTCGCTACGCCGGGCCTGGCGCGGCGGGAGGCGGGTGCTGTGGGTGTTTGGCGGCGGGATGGCGCCGCGCTTGGGTCGTGCGGTCGCCCCGGGCTGGCTGTGGGGATACCATAGGCGTTGACGACGCTTTTTCGAGGATGCCCCGCTGGTAGAGACGGAGTCGCGCAAGCTGGCCGTCAT
>JABAOH010003366.1_pt1 | contig 29060 bp, 30 predicted proteins | sample 7062181 | NCBI WGS metagenome assembly JABAOH01 (sample SAMN14538630, study PRJNA623070) | marine sediment metagenome | biome: marine biome [ENVO:00000428]; feature: marine pelagic biome [ENVO:01000023]; material: deep marine sediment [ENVO:00002113]; isolation source: pool of 5 deep marine...
TTAAAAATTGCCGAAAGAATTGAACATTATACTAATTGAAAAGACCTGGATTCCTGCTTCGGCAGGAATGACAAGGTCAGATATTCGGCAATCAATAAATAAAATTGGTATTGCAGAGAATTAGGTGCTTACAAGAAGAATTCGAAACGTTACAAATGGAAACTTTAAAGCTATTGTGTGATTATTTTCCGACGGCGGTTTTTACCGGCAAGTGTCTGGTTTTTATAAGCGAAGACTGGCGGGTTGAGCTTACCGAGCATAAAGACAGCGATTTCAGCAAGGCCGGTGATGAGCCTCCTGTTATACGTCTTAGAATCTTCAAGAGGTCAATGGACGGCGAGCTTATCGCGGGGCATTATGAAGATTTTCAGCTTGCCTCGTTGGGTGAACTTGCCGAGCAGATTGAAAAATATGTACAAATGGCGATTGGCGCAAACCTGCGGGAAAATATTGAGTAATATACGTGCAGGATTGTGCGTGCTTGTAATTCTCAGCAAAACCCCCAGGATAAACCTGGGGGCTAAACGGAAGCCCTGGGTAGAAACCAGGGCTTGTTATTGAGATGACTAATCCGGTGATTCAGGAAATTGATGGGGGTGTTGTTTTTGCTGTAAAGATTGTTCCCGGCAGCAGTGGGCAGACGCGGATTTGTGGGCTGCTCGATGGGATGCTGAAGGTCAAGGTTTCTGCGGCACCCGAGAGGGGAAAAGCCAATCAGTGCCTGCTGAAGTTTTTGGCCAAGCAGCTCGGTGTTAAAAAGAATGCCCTTGGTATAATCTCCGGAAAAACCAGCCCGGTCAAGCATGTGCAGGTTTTGGGCATTTCGGCTAATACGCTGTTGAAAAAACTGAGTTTGAATAAACAGGACTTTTGTTAATGACGGACAAATCAACTCTACTTTCATCCGGTGACATTGAAGATGCCACTTCACTTGGATATATGCTAAAGTTAGCGGGACCGATGGTGGTAACGACCATATCTTTTACTGTTATGCAGTTTGTTGACAGATTTATGGTTTCGCGCTTGGGAACGGATGCATTGGCGGCGATTTTGCCGGCGGGGTTTGTCAGTTTCCTGCCCGGAGGGTTCGCCATAGGTGCAATAACAAGCCTAAACACTTTTGTAAGTCAAAGTCTCGGCAGAGGTGACAAAGAAGACTGCTCGAATTATTTCTGGCAAGCAGTATATATGGGGCTTGTTTACTTTTTGGCTGTGGTGGTGATTATGTGGCCGACGGCGCCGTTGATATTCAGAGCGATGGGACATCCGCCAGCGGTGGTCGCTATGGAAGTAATATATCTTCGAATTATGCTTTATGCTCATATTCTGGCCGTTATTAACTGGTCGAGCGGTCAATTCTTTATGGGTATCCATCGGCCGATTATTACGATGTGTGCATCGCTATGCGGGCAGGTTGTCAATGTGGCGGCTAACTACGTGTTGATTTTCGGCAAGTTAGGTTTTCCTGCGATGGGGATTGCAGGAGCCGGCTGGGGGACGTTTATCGGGATAGGAGTCGCGGCTTCCGTAAATATGTCCATATATTTGAGCAGCAAGATAAACGCAGAGTTTAAGTCCAGAAGAACATTAAATGTTGATTTTGGCAAGATGTATGATTTGCTCAAAGTAGGACTTCCTGCAGGATTCGGGTTGATGGTGAATGTTGCATTCTGGGGTGTAATTTTGTTCGGATTGGTCGGGAAATTCGGTACCGAAGCGCTGGCTGCGACAAGCGCTGCGCTTTCATATACAAGCCTTTCAGTTATGCCGGTCGTGGGGATGAGTACGGCCTTGACAGCGGCGGTGGGCAAGACGATAGGCCGGGGCAGAAAAGACATAGCGATTAAACAAACCAGAGTATGTTTGAAAGTCGCACTGCTTTATATGGGATTGGTGGGGATTTGCTTTTTTGTATTTAGAAATGCACTGATGGCTTTTTGGTCGTCTGACGATAAGGTGATAGAGGTAGGCGTTAAGATTCTGATTTGTGCCGCTATATACCAGGCCTTTCACGCAGCACGGACAATTTACAGCGGCTCATTGCGAGGGGCGGGCGATACGGTTTGGCTGGCAATTATCTCTGCGGTGGGAGCCGTAGTGATATTAGGACTTGGCGGCTGGCTCGTAGCTAAGTTTTTCCCATCTTTTGGGGCGTTGGGGCCGTGGTCTGCCGCCACGGTTAGTATTATTGCGGTGGGATTAGCCAACCGCTGGAGATTTAAGAGCAAAAGATGGATGGACATAGATTTGTTTAAGCGCCGCGCGGTCAGCGTGCCGATTCAGAACGGAGCGGCAGTTGAATAGCATCTTGTATTCTTTTATATCTCTTAATCCATACAAATCAAAAGGGCTGCAAATTTAAATTCACAACCCTTTGGCTTACGAATAATGCATCGAGTGAGATTCTTCCTACATAAGTCAGATTACACAGTCTAAAGCATGGCGATAATTGCTTCTGCGGTAGCAATCAGGGTGTCCGCATCAGCCTCCGGTATCAGCTTGCCTCTCTGGGCCTGGACAGCGTTGATAAAGGCCTGCAGCAAGTTGATAGCCACCGAATCATTTGCTTTCTGTGCCGCGTCCAGCTTCGCTAAAAGGCTGATCTCAATCCCGCTCGGAAGATCCAAATCAATCACCCTGGTTGCCAGTATCACAATTGGGCCCGCTTCGAATGCGCCCATGTCAACTGCTATCCCGACGATGCGTGGATTACCGTCCAGATCAGTAGTAACCGTAACAGCCGAGTTATCACCAGCATCAATACACGGTGAGCCTGGTGAGAGACGGCCGTCGGCGTNNGTCGGCGTTTATATTGCCATCGCCTGCACAACCTCCTTGTACGTCGGAGTAGGTGACCATGATTGAGCTACCCCAGCCATCAATCTCTCCACCAGTGTCCCCCCATAGAATAGTATTCACTACTATAATGTTTGATCGGATACAGTAAAACCCGCCACCACTAAATTCCGCCGAGTTCTCCGTGATGGTGCTGTTCATGATGGTGGGACTCGAGTCCTGAAAATAAAGCCCGGCGCCCCATTGGGATGAATTATTTGAAATTACGCTGTTTACAACAGAGAGGGACGATGAAAGGACACCAACTCCTCCTGATGAAAAGGTGGCATAATTGTTCATTATTTTGGAGTTTGCAATAACTATATTTGAATTTGTCTCGATACCAATTCCCCCGCCCCAACCGTTCCCACTATGTGGACTTGTTCCAATCGCAGAATTAAAAGATATCCGACAGTTAATAATCTCTGCTAAACTGTTGGAAAAAAAGCAACCTCCTCCTATGCCATTACGCCATTCTGCTGTATTTTCGGTGATTTTGCAATTCTTGATAATTGGGCTTGAATTGCTACAAAAAATACCTGCACCCGGATGTATATATCCGTTCTTAATAGTAAATCCATCAAGTACCGATGATGTTTCGCCACTGTGGAAGTAAAATCCCCGGTGTGGCTCTTCTGTGCTGCCTTCGCAGTCTATGATGCAATTTTCCGGCCCGTACATGCTTCGGACTGTTATTGCTTTTCCGAGGAAGTCTATGTCCCGATTGCCATTGCCGGTGTAAATACCATCATCTACAACGACCTCATCACCATCAGAAGCAGCGTCGATTGCAGCCTGAATCGTTGGGTATGCAATACTTGGAACATTCAATGTGGACGACTGTGCCTGGTCAGTGGCTGTCAAAATGCCTGCTGCTATCAAACAAATTGTTATTAATTTTTTCATTTTCGTTTCTCCTTGAAAAAATTGTTAATATTTCATGGCGCAGACTTTGCTTTTGCTTGAGAACTAAGGTTCGTCTTGATGAAAATCTGGCTGATTTAACACCACTTTGAATATCTCCTCCAAAAAACTAAAAAGCTTTATCGCATACTCAGAAGAGATCGTCAATTGCTGAAACTGCATAAATCCTCTCACGCTGTCGTGCTAACATTCTGCCCAATTGAGACCAGTCTGTCAATGGAAAAATCCAATAAATGAGATTTTTTTTGAAGAAATGGCGAACTTTGCCTGAAAATCAGCAAAAACTTATGAAATATTTGGATCGTAAGTTACGGTCAGTCTTCGAGCGGTCGTAAGCGGATGTTTCGAATTGCTCCGCTTGCCTGTCGGATTGCGATGCCGAGCGGTTGAGACAGGTCCACCTCAGCTCAGGTATCAAATTTGAAATCCGTCTTCCCGGCGATACATTTATTTGTTAGAGGCTTGTTTTAATATCCATTCGGATATGACCTTCAACACAGTTGGAGATATGGTTTCTTCAATCCTGGTATACTCAGAGGGCGAGCCAGTCTTTGCCGTTTGGAACAGATGATTCAGCCCGGAGAACTCTTTTATGGTATATTGTAGATTGCCTCCGGCTTTAAGGGCCGCCTCAACGCCTTTTAAGTGCTCCTTTGGTACCTGTTTGTCTTTCTCTCCATTTATGGCCAGCACAGGACATTTCACCTTCATTAATGTTTCTTTTGGATTATAACGCAAAGCGGAACTAAAACTTGGTGAGAGCATCCAATCGAAGTTGTAGGTGTCCACGGATTCAAGCTCTATCTTCTTTCTTTCACTGGCACTGAGTTTAGCTAATTCCGGTTTGGATTTCTGAAGGATGTTTCTGATTTTTGTTCTTGCAGCATTCAAATCATCTTCATGTCTGATAGTATAGAAAATTTTTCTTAAGATAGAAGACTTGACAGAAATGGCCTTTTCACTTGCACCTTTGGCTCGATAGCCATCTGTAAACTGCTTCAACAGTCCATCGAAATCGCTCAATCCCGGTGCGGCCATAAGAACCATAAAAGCCACATCAGTTGATTCAGCCGCCACCAGGGGACCTATTGCGCCTCCTTCACTATGACCGGCAAGGCCAATCTTTTTGACATCGATCTGAGGTAGTGTCTTGAGATATTCAACACCGGCAAGAGCATCCTTTTTAAAGTCTTCAAAAGTACCTTCATCATAATCACCCGTTGAACGACCTACACCCCGGTCATCATATCGAAGAACGGCAATCCCCTGCCGGGTCAGGTAATCCGCCAATACCAGAAATACACGATGTCCCCAGATTAACTGGTCACGGTCATTGGGCCCGGTACCCGATACGAGCAACACCGCCGGAAAGGGACCGGGTGATTCAGGAATGGTCAAGGTGCCGGCAAGTGTAACTTTATCCAGTTTGTTCATGAAAGAAACGATTTCTTCTCTATAAGGATACGGTTTTTTAGGCTCTTGCGGACGCTTTGAAGTTCGAACAGGAGGTCTGTTAATTCGTTCGAGCGTAAGTGGCATACCACCGCCATCAGGGCCTTTGAATTTACCATTGATGCTCCGCCCATTTCCGGAGATTTTTCCTTCGTAAATGCATCTTATATTATATATATCGAATTTAACGTTCCTCCCATTGGAGGATATAATGTCCGTCGGCATACTCCATGCCTCCTGGTCAGGAAAATCTGTGTAGGCAATGAATGAACCATCTTCATTTTTTGAGACTCTAAATACAATTTTGAATTGGCCTGGTTTACTCATCCAGTTACCGACGATAGAAGTATTTGGTTGTACTGAAAATGCCAAATCTGAAAATATCAGGACTGCCAATAAAAAGATGATTGTGATGTTCTTCAACCTTTCCATAATTGTGCTCCTTGTCAAATAGATTAATAAAAAACGGTTAATTTAACAGGAACAATTATGACAACCAAGTATTACCTTTTTGTTACGGTTTTGTACTTTTTTTGTTATTTTTTTGACACATTGCAGAATGGAAACCCGAAAAGCAAGTGCATTTGTAGGCCGGAAGGGATTTGCTTAGTGGTTTGTCACAGCTCATGGTGGGTGCTATTGCTGAGAACCATAGTCACCCCGAGCAAGGTCGAGGGGTCTATTAAAACAGATTCCTCGACTCCGCTGCGCCGCGCTCGGAATGACAGTTCATCTTTTTACGTGTGATAGGGAACTAGTCAGTCATCGAGTCTGAGCAGGCGAATGTTGCGAATTGCTCCGGAAGTTTGCCAGGTTGCGATGCCGAGCGGCTGGGACAGGTCGACCTCGGCTCGGATGTCGATTTTTCGGCCGGTCGTTTCTATGTTTACAAGCTCTTCATCATCGAGCCAGGCTTGAATCCTGTCGGGCGTCACGCGCAGGCGGACACGATACCATTTGTTGTCCTCAAATGAGATAAATCGTGTAGTCTCGTTGTTAGCGGCATCGTAGTAGTCGATGTTAGACAGGCCGCAGACGCCGCCGCCCCATCCGCCGAGGATTAGCGAGCAGGGGTTTTCGGCAACGGGAAATGTCAGGCCGCAGAAAAAATCGCTGCCACTAACCCTCATTGCTTCGAGTGTTATTTCGTAGTTCATTCGGACTACCGGCCCGGTCCAGTTGACGCCGGTCATATCGTTGCCCATTTCGAGATAAATTGCGCCGTCTTTTACATAGACATCGCCCTGGCCGCCGAAATCGGTAACCGCCCACTGTCCGAGTGACTTTCCATCGAAAAGGCTAATTTCCTTCCGGGGCATTTCTTTGGTGACGTTGGGTTCGGTCTTTGGCAGCTCTTGCGGGACTTCGGTTTCGGTCCGGGCTTGCTCCTGTGAGACATTGGGTTCATTTGGGGACGCTGAGGGTCTTGAGCGACGGCATGACCCCAGAGTCAGGACTGCAAGAAGCAAAAGTATTGTGCACTTGTGTTTGGTATTCATCATATTTCTCCCTTGTAAAAAATGCGTTGAACAAAATAACCTCAAAAATTATATTATACAACAGATATTTACTCAAAGTAACTCGTTTTTCAGTATAAAAATTACGGAAAACACAAAACAACAAGGGTCAATCTGACGATAATATTGGCAGAGGTAAATACTTATCATCAGGATTGCGTTTCTGAGTAGGTGGGTTTGCAGCGGTAATCAGCGGCGAAGGCCGAGGGAATAACTGATGAAAAAGATTTTTGCGATAATAATTTGTGTTTTGGTTTTTACGCCGATGGTTCTGGGGCGCGGGCAAGAGCCACTGGCCAATGCTAACAAGGCAGGTCTATACTCAAGGTCAATCGAACAGGTCCTTCGGCTGAGAGATGACCAGGTTGATTTGGCGACTGCTGCTTTGATTGTTTCCGAGCGCTGGAGTGACATGGTGTACGGGCGAAGATATTTGGCAACGCTGGATGATATGGCTTTGGAAATCCGTGAAAGGCTCAGAATCGCAGGGCTGAAGGCAACCTTCAGAGCGATTCCGGTGATAAACGCGTATTTGTTCGATGAGCTGGGTTTCAAGTCGTTTTCAGAAGCAAGTGACCCGAACGATTTGTTTCTGCATACAGTGCTGGACAAGAAAGGTGGATACTGCCTTAGTCTGTCAATTCTTTATCTTTCATTAGCAGAGCGACTTGGTCTTCCTTTGTATGGAGTGGTTGTTCCCGGGCATTTTTTTGTCAGGTACGACGACGGCCGAGTGCGATTTAATATTGAAACGACGAGCAAAGGTGGAAGTGCCCCCGATGAGCATTATATAGAGAAGTTCAACGTACCTGTAGGCAACAACGGCATCTATATGAAAAACCTGAATAAGATTCAGACGTTAGGCTGCTTCTTTAATAATCTTGGTAACAGCTATAACGATGTCGGTAATATAGATTCTGCCCTGTTGGCACTTGAAAGAGCAGTCCAGATAAATCCAACGTTATCCGAATCGAGGACAAATTTAGGGAGCATCTATCTGAAAAAGGGGTACGTAGTCGATGCGATAAACCAATACCGCGAGGCCCTGAAAATCAATCCGAACGATGCCAAGACACACAATAACCTCGGAAATGCATACATGGAGCGTGACTGGTTGAACTATGCGGTTTCCGAGTACCACCGGTCGATCAGGCTGGAACCCGATTTCATAGATGCATATAAAAACCTGGCCATAGCTTACTGCAAACAGGAAAGATTCCAGCAGGCGATATCACAGTTGAGACGGGCGATTGCTTTGGAGCCGAAAGATGCCGACTGTTACAGCCAGTTAGCCGGTGTTTATGACCAGGTGGGAAATTACAAACAGGCAATATCTCAATACAAGATAGCATTGCAAATCAATCCGGGTCTGGCTGAGGCTTATTATGGTTTGGGGCTTTGTTACAATAAGCAGAAGAAAGCTGACGATGAAATTTCGGCATATAAGAATGCTTTAGCTCTTAAACCCGATATGTTCGGGGCTCTTGTAGCTCTGGGTAATGCGTATTTCGAACAGAAGAAGTATGGTTCGGCTATCGAGCAGTATAATAAAGCTGTTCTGGTAAATCCCGATGAGGCTATGATTCATTATAACCTCGGGGCGGCGTATTCCAATAATAAGGATTACGAGCAGGCGGTGGCTGCGTATTTAAGGGCGGTTGAGATTGACCCGGAAATCGGTGATGCGCATTACGGACTTGCTTTTGGGTATTATCAGTTGAAGAAGTACGATTTGGCCTGGAAACATATACGAATCGCCGAGAAACTGGGGGTGGAGGTTTCTAAAGACCAGCGCAATGCCATCAGAAGAAAATTGCGATAGAGCAAACTCTACGTAAAATCCACTACCAAAATCGAGATTGACCTGCCCGACTTCACCTGGACCCGACGATAGCTGAATGAAGCCTTGTCTGTTTAGTATTAACCTGCCGGATTAGTTTACTATTACCTGAATGGAAAACGTTTGTATAGGCCCCACCCCTTCTTCCCACGGTCTACGGTAAGCGAGCTGGAGAGTCATCTGTCCTGCACTTATGGCCTTGAAGCGGAAGATTTCCCAGCCGCCCGCGCCTACAAGCGGCGGTTCACCTGTCTGTGATGGCTTGAATTCTGCTTCGCCCATCTGCTCTAAAATAGACTCCTGTATTTCAACTACCTCCCAGCTATAGCCAGTAGTAGGATTTGATTCCAGGGTGACGACAAGAATCTGGCCCTGCTCAAGCTCAACCTGGCTACCGTCATCATTCTCATCGACACTTGCCTCGTCAGGTTCAACCGGCGGGAATTCCTCAAACAAATGCTCGGCCAGAACAATCAGGTCCTGGACATCTACTATGCCATCTCCCCAGGGCATCGGGCCAATGTCACACAACGATTCATCCGTCCCCCAGTGGTCAATAATTATGCACACATCGGCGGCGTCCACAATGCCATCGCCGTTGAGGTCAACAACTGGGTCGATTGATACCTGCCATATGTCCCAGTCCCAATAACCGAATCCTCCGGTCCGGTTTAACGCGCAGAAGAAGAGCGTACGGCCGTCGACCGAGAGGCTCGGGGAAGCATCGCCAAATAGACTGTTAACAATTCGCCCAAGATTTACCGGGGCTCCCCAATCGTCATCTGTCGTGGCTCGTCTTGTGACCCATATGTCGTAGTCACCATACCCGCCGGGCCGACTGGAGGTGAAGAAGAGCATCAGGCCGTCGGCCGAGACCTCCGGGTCACCATCGTACCACGACGTGTTGACGGTTGACCCAAGATTCACCGGTGTTTCCCAAGAGTCGGAGAGGGTGGGGCGTGTTGATACCCACAAGTCCCGATCACCATACCCGCCGGGCCGAGTGGAGGTGAAAAAGAGCATCAGGCCGTCGGCCGAGACATCCGGGTCACCCTCGTAATACGAGGTGTTGATGGTTGAACCCAGATTGATAGGTTCTCCCCAGAGATAATTGGTTGTTTCTTGCATCGTCACCCATATGTCACGATCTCCATACCAGCCGGGCTGGGCACCGTCAAAATAGAGACATAAGCCATCTACCGAAATGCTCGGCCCACTTTCGTAATGTGAACTGTTGACAGGTGGGGCAACATTCACCGGGACTCCCCAGTCGTCATCTGTCGTTGCTCGAGTTGATACCCAGAGATCACTCTGACCGTGCCCCCCCAACCGTTCGCCGTTGAAGAGGAGCATCAAGCCGTCGGCCGAGACCTCCGGGTTAACTTCCGTAGCCCCACTGTTGACAGTTGGACCAAGATTAGTAGGTGTCCCGAAGGTGAAATCTGCTTTCGCAATCTCCGTGGCCAGGCCCAATGCCAAAACCAATACGAGTGAGATTGTTCTTTTCATTTTCCCGCCCTTTCAAAAGTTTTTTAATGTTGCTAAATGTGCACACATTTAGCAGCTAAGGTTTATTTTAAGAAACATCTACTCATTGAACACCATTTTGGATTATCTCCTCCAAAAAGGTTATAATACACGAACACTATAACATAACCTCAGTAGATTTCAAGAGAAAAACGATAAGTGAACAAGAAATCCTACGGCTAAATATTGGTGAATAGTAAAATTTCACTTGACAAAATAGTGCTGGTTCACTATTTAAGCTGTTTCTTTAGTTTTTGTATTTGGTGTTGTTTAAAGATTTTATGGAGTAACTTAGAATGTTACCTACGAAGAAGACCAGTAAGTGCAGGACACGCACTCGTCGCAGCCATCATCGTCTGAAGGCTGTAAACTATTCGATCTGTAAGAAATGTGACCAGCCAAAGTTACCGCACGCAGCGTGTGAAAACTGCGGTTACGTTAACCCGAAAATCACGTTGAAGCTCGGTGAGGAATCCAAATAAAGGCGGCCACAAGATGCGAATAGCAATTGATGCAATGGGAGGCGATAATGCACCGGATGAGATCATCGCCGGTGCGCTGGAATCTATTGAGTCGCTGTCTGAGGACGACGAGCTGATACTCGTCGGTCCCGAGGAGATAATAGAGACACAATTACCCTCTTTGAAATCGCGTCAAGGTGCGATTAGCGTGGTTCATGCTCCCGACATTATTGCTATGGACGAGGTGCCGATAGAGACCCTGCGAAAGAAACCCAAAAGCTCAATCGCTGTTCTTGCGAAATTAGCTAAAAGGGGCCAGGCTGATGCAGTCATCTCCGCCGGTAATACGGGAGCTTGTGTTGCCGCCTTCCAAATGAGGATGAGGAATCTGTCCGGTGTTAATCGGCCGGGGATAGCGGTTGTATTTCCCACGCCCGAAGGACCCGTAGTGATATGTGATGTCGGCGCCAATATTGCCTGTAAGCCGATACATCTTTATCAATATGGTGTGATGGCAAGCGTATATTCAAAACATCTTCTTGGGATTAAAAATCCAAGGGTTGGGCTTATGAGCATCGGTGCCGAAGACGCAAAAGGTAATGAGGTCGTAAAAAAGGCGCGGGAGCTGATGAAATCCGATTCGAATATGAACTTCGTCGGGAATATCGAGGGGAGAGATATTTTTGAGGGTACTTGTGAGGTTGTAACTTGCGAAGGTTTTGTCGGGAATGTGATTCTAAAACTTACCGAAGGCCTTGTTGACGGCCTGTTTAAGGCGATAAAGTACGAGCTTATGGAGGAGAAACTCCGACTTGCTATGAAGTTCAAGCATATAATGAAAAGAATCTATAAGAAATACGACTATAATACGTATGGCGGTGCGCTTTTATTAGGCGTTAACGGCACAGCGCTAATTTGTCACGGCGCAAGCGAAAGTAGAACCATAAGAAATGCGATTTTGGCCTCTAAAAGGTTCCACACAGAGAAAATAAACGATAAGATAGTTGAATATCTTTCGGATACTTGCGTAAGGACCACTGATGGATAAGCGGATTAACGGTCAGACCCCCTCCTATCGTGCAGTCATCGCCGGTTATGGCTCATTTGCGCCAGCGAAAACACTAACGAATGAAGAGCTTGCAGAGATGATGGATACCTCTGACGAATGGATTACCACACGTACCGGCATCAAGGTTCGGCATATCACTGCCGATAATGAAAGCACAGCATTTTTGGCCACAGAAGCGGCTAATATAGCTTTGGCTGAGGCAAAGCTTGCCGCCCGCGATGTCGAACTTATTATTGTGGCTACTATTACGCCGGAGATGGTTTTTCCATCGACGGCGTCCTTTGTTCAGCGGGCTTTGAAGGCAAAGAAAGCGTGGGTTTTCGATTTGGCCGCCGCCTGCAGTGGTTTTATATATTCTCTGTCTATAGTACAGCAGTTTATAGAAAGCGGCCGATTTAAAAATGCCCTCGTAATAGGCGCCGAAACTTTGACTAAGATTACCGACTGGACCGACCGGAGGAGCTGTATCCTTTTCGGGGACGGGGCCGGAGCAGTCGTGCTCGAAAAAGAAAGTGACGGACGCAAGGGTATTTTATACAGCACTATGCATTCGGATGGGGACCGATGGGAGGCATTAAATTGCCAGGCGTACGGTTCTCGCTACCCGGCGGCTAAAAAGTTGGATGACCCGAAGAAAATCTATATGCAAATCAAGGGCAGAGAAGTCTATCAGCAGGCTATTCGGCGAATCGTTGAAACTGTTAACCACTGCCTGGACCATTGTAGTTTGACCATTGATGAGATTGCGATGCTCATATCACACCAGATGAATGCAAGGATTATTGAGTCTGCAGCGAAGCGGTTGAACCTGCCGGATGAAAAAGTCTTTGTAAATATCAACGAGTATGGCAATACCTCAGCGGCCTCGGTGCCCATCGCATTTGATGAGTGCGTCAGGAAGGGAAAAATCAAACGGGGTGATATTATCATTTTAGTTTCTTTCGGGGCAGGATTGACGTGGGGAGCAAATGTAATTGAGTTTTAATTGCGAGGATGAAAACATAAGTAAATGAGCAAAAGCGAAAATAGCTGTCCTTATCAAAAACGCGTCAACTCATTTACACATAAACACATTCACGCATTCACGAAATAGGAATTATGAAAACTGCTTTTTTATTTCCGGGACAAGGTGCTCAGATTGCAGGGATGGGCGCCGAAATCTCACAGTCATTTCCGGTTGCGGCAGAGATTTTTGACAAGGCCAACGATATAGTCGGATTCAACTTGAGCAGAATTTGCTTTGAAGGTCCTACCGAACAGTTAAATAGCACTACGATTTCGCAACCTGCAATTTTCGTAACATCCGCAGCCATATTGGAGGTCCTCAGGACAAAGCCTGCCACAAGTAGTTTAAGTGCGGATGTAACAGCAGGCCTTAGCCTTGGTGAATATACCGCCCTTTACGCAGCGGGGCTGATTAGCTTTGAGGATGCGCTTGTACTTGTTCAGAAGCGAGGTCAGGCAATGCAGGCCGCGGCTGATGCCACAGAAGGCTCAATGGTAAGTATAATCGGCCTTGATGAAGAAAAAGTCCACCGGCTTTGTACCGAAGCCGCCGAGGGCGAATTGCTCGCACCCGTTAATTTTAACTGCCCCGGACAAATAGTAGTGAGCGGCAGCATATCAGCCTGCGAGCGAGCCGAAATGCTGGCAGAAAAATACGGCGCTATAAAAGCTGTGCGGTTAGAGGTGGCAGGTGCTTTTCATACGGAAATGATGTCCAGTGCGGCCGAGGCCCTTAAAGAAGCGTTGTCTAATTGTCAGATTTCAGAGCCATCAGAAATCAAGACTATTGCCAATATCAACGCTGAATATTACGAGTCGAGCCCAAAAATCGCAGAAGGCCTGATAAAACAGTTGACTTGCCCTATTCTGTGGCAAAAATGTATGGAGCGACTTCTGACTGATGGAGTTGAAAAGTTTTATGAGATTGGTCCCGGCAGAGTTTTGACGGGACTTATGAAAAGAATCAACAGAAAAATAAAGGTCGTCAATTTAAGTAATTTGGTTGCTATAAAGTCTCTTATGTGAAATGTGGTATACGAACCACAAAATACGAAGCACGAAATCCGAAATCCTAAACAATATCTAATTACCAAAATTCAAATGACTAAAACATTTGGTTTTGAAAATTTAGGCATTTCAATTTCGAATTTGTTTCGGATTTCGAATTTCGATATTCGGATTTGCACAAGATACGAAGTATGAAATGCGCAATATCGGGAGATTAAAGGTATGTCGGAAAAAAGACTGGCTGTTGTAACAGGAGCTGCCAGAGGGATAGGCCGGGCGATTGTTCTTGAATTGCTCAAGCAGGGTCGAATTGTCGCCGGGCTGGATATAAATGCCGAGCAGCTTAGCGAGCTTGAGGATGTTGTAAAAGAAGCCGGTTTTACGGTCATAACTAAATGTGTGGATATCACCAAAACGGATGAATTGACAGAAGTGCTTATGTCTCTGACTGAGGAGCATGGAGGTATAGGGATTCTGGTTAATAATGCTGGCATTACTCGTGATAAACTGATGATGCAAATGAAAGAGGAGGATTTTGACAAGGTCGTCAATGTCAACCTTCGTGCCGCTTTTATAGCAACTACCTTTGCGATCAGGTCGATGGTGAGAAACAAATTCGGCCGGATAATAAACTTGAGCTCTGTTGCGGGAATAATGGGACAGGCTGGCTCAAGCAACTATGCGGCGAGCAAGGCCGGGCTTATCGGTATGACCAAGTCGGTTGCACGGGAAGTCGGCAAAAAAAATATTACTGCAAATTGCATCGCACCGGGATTTATTATGACCGAAATGACAGAAGTGCTTTCGGATGCGGTTAAAACCGCAGCAAAACAGATTATTCCGGTGCGACGGTTTGGCAAAGTTGAAGATGTTGCCAGAGCGGTGGCATTTCTCGCCAGCGACGAGGCCGGCTATATTACCGGCCAGGTGCTCTGTGTGGATGGCGGTATGGCGATGTAAAAAAAATAAAAAAATGTTTGTAGATTGGTATTTTTGTATGTAATATACCCGCCAATATAAATTCAAACGATGATTGATAGCAACTGGTGTTAATGGACTCTATTCGGAAGATTACGGAATTAATTGCTATTTAATTAGGGAGGAAAACAAGTGAGTGCTGATGAAGTAGATGTACAGGCGATTGAAGATAAAGTCATCGAAATAATAAGTGAGCAGATGGGCGCAGACAAGGCAGAAATAACTCGTGAGACCTCATTTATTAACGATTTGAATGCCGACTCACTGGATACGGTTGAGCTCGTAATGGAATTTGAGGACGAGTTTGATATGAGCATACCGGATGAGGAAGCGGAGAAGATCCAGACCGTCGGGGCCGCAATTGACTACATCGTCAATATTGCACAATCCAAAAGCCAGGAATAGCGAACAATTTTAGTATGAGTAAACGGCGAGTTGTTATTACGGGCTTAGGTTGTGTAACCGCCTTGGCCGAGTCCGCTGATGAGCTTTTCGCTGCGCTGTGCGAGGGTAAAAGCGGCATTTCTACTATAGAATCATTCGATACCGGTACATACCCAGTAAAGTTCGGGGGAGAGATAAGAAATTTCGACGCAATCCGATATATTGACCAACGTGAGAGCAAGCGGATGGACCGCTTTACGCAGTTTGCTGTGGCAGCGGCGAAGCAGGCTGTGGATGACAGCGGTCTTGACTTTTCCAGAGAAGACGTTTTTCGTGCCGGTGTCATTGTGGGCACCGGTATAGGCGGTATCAAGGAAATTGAGGAGCAGCACAAAAGACTTTTGAAAAAAGGACCGAATAAGGTTTCTCCTTTCTGTGTTCCGAGGCTTATGTCTAATGCCGCCAGTGGTACGATTGCCATTAATTATGGCATATGTGGGCCTAATTTTTGTGTTTCAAGCGCCTGTGCTTCGGGCAATCACGCTATTGGAGAAGCTTTTTCCAACATCGTTGCTGGTCGGAGTGACATTATGATAACCGGCGGTGCTGAAGCCGCTCTGACGCCAATCGGATTGGCATCATTCTGTGCTGCCCGGTCACTAAGCACTCGAAACGACAATCCACAGGCAGCTTCACGACCGTTCGACAGGGACAGAGACGGATTCGTTCTTTCCGAGGGGGCCGGAGTTATGGTTCTGGAAGAAGAAAGCCATGCAAAAAAACGCGGTGCGAATATATATGCTGAGCTTCTTGGTTACAGCGCAACCGATGATGGTTATCACATTACCGCCCCCCTACCGGACGGTGACGGTGCGGCGACAGCAATGAAGCTGGCACTGATTGATGCCGGGCTCAAAACAGAAAAGATAGATTATATTAACGCACACGGGACAGGTACCGAACTAAATGACATTGCGGAAAGCTCGGCTATTAAGAGTGTTTTTAACCAACGTGCATATAAGATACCTGTGAGTTCAACAAAAAGTGCCCTTGGACATTTGCTCGGTGCCAGCGGTGCCGTTGAGCTTATAGTATGTGTGAGAGCCATTAATGAATCTGCTGTCCCCCCTACTATCAACCTGGAAAATCCCGATGAGCGCTGCGACCTCAAGATGGATTTTGTGCCTCTGGAAGCTCGAAAGGCAAAGGTCGATATTGCGATGAGCAACTCTTTCGGCTTTGGCGGCCATAATTCCTGCCTGGTCGTAGGTAAAGTTTAATACAGTTACCTCCTGAACCCTGGTTCAAATTTTACAAGTTCGCTTGATGTTTATCATTTCATACACATCTAATCCTCTCTACCACAAAGACTAAATAACTTGCAATGGTGCCCACTTTCAATTATTGTTTTCTATTTAAAAAGTAAAACTGCCGGTGGAACCGGCGGCTAAATATAGGTTTAGTGAGTAAATGAACATAATCTTAGCTATTGTAATTTTAGTTGGGGGGCTGGCGATACTGTGGAAGTGTGCCGGGCTGTTGGTGGCCGGAGCGGTGGGGTTAGCAAAGCAGCTCGGTGTCAGCTCACTTGTCGTCGGCCTTACCGTGGTGGCGATGGGAACCTCGGCACCGGAATTAGCTGCGAGTATAGCCGGTGTTTTGCGAGGGTCAGGCGGAGGAAATATAGCTGTCGGTAACGTTTTCGGCTCTAATATTGCAAATCTGGCTCTTGTGGGCGGTCTTGTCGCCCTGATTCGGCCGTTAATGGTAAAAAGGCAAACGCTCCGCCGTGAGATACCTGTGATGATTCTTATGGCACTGCTTTTGTGGCCTTTTTTGAATAATTCATATCTGTCCCGACCGGAAAGTATCGCGTTGTTAGTTGTGTTTGCAGCGCTGATACTGCTGACGATACATCTGGCACGGGTAGAAAGCAAACATAGTAAAAAGGCGGAAGCAAATAGATTGGCCACAGAGAAGAAATATGACACAGAAGTAATTACCAGCGCAAGCGGGGACAGGATAAAGAGTGGAGACGGCATCAAAAATGTTCTCTTTATTGTGATTGGGTTGGCAGGGTTGGCGATTGGTGCAAAAATGGCTGTTGAGGGGGCTGTGTTCATTGGTCAAAAGATTGGGATAAGTGAAAGCGTTATTGGGCTAACTATAATCGCATTCGGGACATCTCTACCGGAGCTCGTAACGTGCGTGGTGGCGGCTATAAAGGGCCATCACGATATTTCTGTTGGCAACTTGGTAGGCTCGAACATCTTCAATACTCTGCTCGTTGTCGGAGGAGCGGGGGTAGTCCGGGAATTTACAGTGGAACCGCGTTTCGCGGGAGGGACAGATTACTGGATTATGATTATCGTCAGTACGGCCTTTGCCTTGGCTGTTATAAACGGAAAGCGCACTATCGGGAGAGTAAGCGGTACGCTGCTGCTCTGCGGATACGTTGGATACTTAGTTTATTTATTCGGGTATAGCGGGTAGGGGAAGGCAGGATATCAGGAAGGAAAAGAGTGCAGAGAACAGAGAAAATGAGGGGTAGGATTTATGTTTGAACGTTTTACAGATAGAGCACGTAAGGTTATGGCTCTTGCTAACCAGGAGGTCCAGCGATTTAACCATGAATACATAGGTACCGAACATATCTTATTAGGGCTGATTAAGGAAGGCAGCGGAACAGGTGCTACGGTTCTGAAGAATCTGGGTGTGGTTATAGAGAAGATGCTGTTCGAAATGGAACAACTTCTCAAACTCAAGGGCAAGTCGGATACGGTTACTATGGACAAGCTATCACCGACGCCGCTTGCAAAAAAGGTTATTGAATATGCTATCGAAGAGGCCCGAAGCCTTAATCATGACTACATCGGTACAGAACACATTCTGCTGGGGCTGCTGCGAGAGAGCGAAGGGATAGCGGCACAGGTTTTGGTGAATCTGGGAGTGAGTATTGAAAGAGTCCGCGTGGAGATACCAAAGTTGCTTAACCAGCAAGAGTAACGTATGTGTTAAGCAGCGGTTGGCTGTGAGGAATTGATGGAGACGGGCAATTATTAAAATTGTGCGGTGATATTAGCGAGAAGCTCTTTTAGAAAGGTGATATTATGAAAGCGACAAGGTTTTGGATTTGTGTCGTAATAGGAACGTTAGTTTCTTTAAGTATCCTTTTGGGGGCAATAGCCTTTGCCCAGGAAACAGATAGAATACAAATCCAACAAGAGTTACGCAGACGTTTGCGTGACTCTGATGGGGTCTATGTATATGTTGACGTCATTGCAAAGGCCGGGTCGGAAGAAAAAGCATTGAAGGAGCTGCTGCAAACTGATGTAGAACTTGAGCTGCGAAATTACGAGATAAGGATATTGACGAAAGAAGAAATGGAACAGGCAGACGGGCGTCCGCGTCTGGCAGTATATCTGGTAGCGTATACAGACCCGGCATACAAAGAAGCTTATCTTTATTGTGTGCGGATTGCCCATCTCGAAGATGCGAACCTGGTGAGAAACTATGGGTATGCCGAGGGGATTTGCTGGGACAGCGGCCTTTATGTAGGCAGGGGAAAAGAACCTTCTATAAGACAAACTGTGAAAACTCAGACGCATAAATACATCAATGACTACCTTGCAGCTAATCCGAAGTATCCGACAAGGCCGAAAGAGGAGCGAATAAAGTAGTGGCTAATACATATAAACGTTCGTGAACTCAAGGCGTACAAACAACTCTATTTTAACTCAAGGAGTTTGGTCAGTAATTTCATCTTCCACTATAAAGGCTGTTCCGTGTCTGGTACCGGGAGGAAAGGACAGCTTGTCAGTAATTGACTCCCAATTCTTTAAGTCCTTCGACCTTAGGCCTTCGTATCGATGACGTGTGTATCCATCATAATATAAATACCAATAGTCGTCGATTTTCAGGGCAGTTGGGCCTTCGACCCAGTCGGGCGAAATCGGCTCAGACGCGTGGCCGTAGGGACCTTGGAGTTTATCACTGTAAGCAATACGGATATTCTTCTTTGCCACAGGCTCTTTGGTCTCATCTTTGAGGAACATTACATACCTGTCGCCGTCTTTGATGATTGTGGCATCAATCACATTAAACCCGTCATCATAGAAAAGCTCTGCCTCGGAGTAGGTCTGGAAGTCCTTAGTTGTAACGCAGTAGATTCTGTGATTTAGCTGTTTCCCTCTATCTTTGTCACCCGTGTTTTCGGTGCTAGGAAATCGGCCGGGAATTGTTGTTGACCAATAGATGAGGTACTTTTTGCTCTTGGAGTCATAAAAAATCTCAGGCGCCCAGCAGTTCATCGCCGTTGGCTCATACTCCATAACAGGAATATATTTCTGTTCGGACCATTTGATGAGGTCTTTGGAGTGAGCGATTCCGATACCTTTTTCCCGCCAGCTACTGGTCCAGACCATATGAAAAGTGCCGTCCGGCCCGCGGCAGATACACGGGTCCCGCATCAGCTTGCCTCCGACCTGCGGCTTAAGAAACGACCGGTCGTTTTTTAAGGCAGTCCACTTCAGGCCATCGTGACTGTATGCCAGGTGCAGGCCGTCCTGGCCGTTGTCTTTGAAGTAAGAGAACAAGTAGTTCACCCCGGCTTTTGCCTGTTTTTCCTCAGCCAGGCCTATTGAGTTGAAAATGCAGGCCGTCAGAATAGCTGCTATCAGCAGACTTCTATTCACAATGAAGTCCTCCTAAGAAAACAAGGAATATTGTCAGTTTTTTTTAGCCTTATCTTTTTGCAGGCACGCCACAGCAACCAAAATATCAATTCTCGTCAAAAATCTTCGTGTACAAGTAGCAAGAGCACAAGCGATAAATGCACAAGGTCAAGCTCTGTCTGATATTACCGGGACAGGCAAGAAATTCGCCGTGAGCGAACCTTTGGTGTCGAATTCCGATTAAAACCATCGGGACAGGTATTGAATTAAGTATCTTCCCCTCCTTTTAAGCACTAACCAGTTCTCCTTTTGTCAATCAGTATCACTTAGTCCCATCTGAATTCTGTGGGAGTTTCTCCAATCAAATCCTGAGTTCGCTTTTTTACGTTGTCATTCTTGAATGAATCATCCCTCCACTTGGAAATCTCAGATCTACTTTCTTTGAGCCGTTTTTGCAGCTCATCAAGCCACCTAAGCAGCCGTTCGTATGCTATTTGCTTTCTTCTGACAATCAGGTCAAACCTGCCAGCAACCACCTCTTCCAGTTCAGCGATTAATTTTTTCTTTTCTCCGTCACTCTGTGCAGCCTTGATATTTTTGACCAGCTCATCTCGTCTTTTTTTCAGTTTCAAATCTTCTATGAGGACCTCAGCTAATTCGGGATTTCTCCTTCCCTCTTCATAAATTCGTTCATATTTTCTCCATGCCAGCTCGTACTTTTCCGCATACAGGTCGGGGTTTGTGCCTTTTAATTTAGCTAATTCCTGGGCTTCTCTGGGTACAGCTTTTCCAAGCCATTCAAAAAACTCTGTACGTCTCCTCTTCCTCCACTGGTCTATCCGTTCTCTGATTATCTTGCCAAACTCCTCGCGGCCGTATCTTCTAAGCTCGATGCTGAACTGGTTTGGGTCTTTCTCGCGCAGCCGGGCCAACTCCTTTGCTTTTTCGGGATTGCTTTCCTGCAGGCTCTTCATAACACGGTTAATTTCCTCTTCTGTTAGTTCGAACCTTCTTGGACCCCGTCCCGGCCCCGGCCCTCGTCCGGGCCCCAGTCTCGGTCCCCTTCCTGGTCCTCTTGGTCCATCCTCGGTCCAGATGTCTTTTTCATTCTTCTCGTCAGCAGAGCAAGGCAGAACGGTTACTGCTGCCACCGCTGCTATGGCCAGAACTAAGATGACTTTACGAGTTAACTCCATTTTTCTATCCCTTCCAGAAATCACTATTATTAATTTCTATAAGCTCCATCTCTAATTCAGTTATTTTACTGTCGCCATTGCCCTGGTCTTCTCCCGATTGCAGGGACATCAGCTCATCTTCAATTTGCTCAATTTCGGTAGTGAAAATCACCAGGTCCGCGTCGGCGGCGGCAATATCATCGCTTTCCCAAATTGCTGTGGGTATTATCGAGGTAAGTTGCATACCATTGGGTTTGCGGGGACTTTTTTGGAATAAATTCAGGCCTATCGCCGTGAGGAACATAACTGCTGCTGCGGCACAAGCGGTCTTGTAAGCTATGTGCTTAAATATATATGCTCCTCTTGAAGGCAGGCGCATGGCGATTTCAGCCTTTATATTGGCTACGAGCATAGGATCGGGCTCGGGCGCAGGATGCTCACGGAGGATTTCTTCGGCCTTTTGAACATCCTTAACGCAGCTTTCAGCCTGTTCGGCATCCAGGAATTTCTCGAACAGCTCTTTCAAATTTTCCTGATTTTCTTCGTTCATAATATTATCCCTCCATTAACTCCCGCAGTTTCTTTAGTCCCCGATGCAGTTTTGCCAACGTTGTGCCTATCGGCTCAGACCGCATTTGGGCTATTTCTTTGAAGCTCAGTTCCGAATAAAAACGCAGCATAATCAATTCTCTCGTATCCGCGTCCAGCCTTGCGAGCTGCATCTGTAACTTATCAATTTGCTCGTTGTCAGATTGTTTTGGCTCTGTAAACTGCGATTCAAGCTGCTCTTTTTGAACATCGAGCAATTTTTTCCGTCGCTGTTTGCTCCTTAAATGATCGTGAAAAATATTAGAGGCTATTTTGAACAACCAACCATCAAAGGAGCCACCCTTGTAAGAAGCAATTTTCTCCACTAACTTGACAAATAACTCGCTTAACAGTTCGTCACTAACGTCTTTATTGCCCGTCAAACGGTAAAAATAACCGTAACATCGGCTTGCATACATATCGACTACTTGTGAAAAACACTTAGAATCCCTGTTCTTGCAGCCGATTATTATCTGGGCTAAGTCATCACTTTTTGCCATATTTAAGCGTTTTTACATAAATAAAGACGGCTTGGGGAGAAGATTTATTGCATAAATCCACAAAAATCAACGTCCGGATAAAATTTGGTGGTCCTATATGGTGTTGTCTAACCATTTTGAAGAAGAAAACAACGCATTAGCACCGTTGATAACCGGACAAACGCATAAGGCCTCTGGCTTTTAACCAGGTAAAATGTCCTCTTCCTCCTCCTGTTCATCATCGTCATCATCGGTCTTCCAACTGTCAGCTTCGTCAAGCTCGTTTATCTCTCGCTGCATAAATTGGATGATTTTGTCCTGCAGAGGTGCCATTTTTCCGTACCACTTTAGCATTCCCTGATAGCTGGCCAACAGCATATCCAGGCGTATAAGCTGCCATTTGGCTATGCATTCCGGCTCTTTGATATTAGTAAAGGGGTCGCATTTGAAGGTCCTTTTGTCACCTGGACCCATCTCACAGAACTCGCAATCTTTGCACTGTATCATATTTGCATCCCAATCCGGTTCGCTGAAAAACCAGCCTTTTACAAAAGTATTACTAACGATGTGGCCCGGCTCTTCTTCATAGTTGAACTGCGTACTTTTTGTTCGTGGTTATTTAATTTTTATTTTTTACTTTTAAGTTCATTTATAATATCATATATTCGAAAGGCTTAAAAGTATATAGCGATAAACAATTTTGGTCTGTTTGTGGAGAAATAGATGGCAAAACCGAGACGTAGGCGCAAAGTAGGCAGTAAAAAAAGACGCGCTCGCTGGAAAATAAGGCATAAAATAAGCTGAGTGTGAGCGACAAGATGTATCTCGTCAAAAGTATCTCGAGAAGCAGTAACGAGATACGAGATACGAGATGCGAGATACGAGTATGAATCACTTCACAATAACTTTCAAGCCCGACAATAAGCAAATCTCCATTCACGCAGGTGCTACCCTTTTCGAGGCCGCGGGCCAGGCCGGCATAATCCTGAACACCGTTTGTGGCGGTAAAGGTACCTGTAAAAAGTGCCTGGTAAACCTCGAACCGGACGAGAGGGAGGTCCTTGCCTGTCAACACCATATCCAAAGTGACCTTACGGTAACAATTCCCGCCGGTTCCAGATTCTTCGAGCAGAAAATCTTAGAACACGGCATCGATACACGAGTCGACTTGGCTGCGACCGTACATAAAAAATATCGGAAAAAACCTACCACAGAAAAGATATTCGGCATAGCCGTCGATATCGGGACAACGACCGTCGTCGCCAAGCTAATCAATATGGCTGACGGCAAATGTCACGCTACGGAAGCAACCCTCAATCCGCAAAGCCGATATGGTGACGATGTTATCAGCAGAATCGCATACGCACAAAACGATGAAAAATTGGCTGAACTGCACAAAGCCATAATAGACTGCGTAAATGACCTGACAACAAAGCTCTGCAAAAAAACTTCCATCAATCCAAAGCACATATATGAAATGTGTGTCGTCGGCAATACGACTATGAACCACATCTTCCTTAAATTGCCCGTAACCCAGCTCGGTCAGGCACCGTACAAGGCATTTTCGCTCGATGCATACGATATACCTGCTTCGCAGCTGCATCTTGAAATGAATCCTGCCGGCAATATCCATACAGTTGAGAATATAGCGGGTTTTGTAGGCTCGGATACAACCGCTGTCGCGCTTGCGGTGGACATAGATTCATCCGAAGAAATGACGCTGGTCGTTGACATCGGCACAAACGGCGAGCTTGTACTCGGCACTAAAGAAAAACTTTATGCGGCAAGCTGCGCGGCCGGGCCGGCTCTGGAAGGTGCACGTATAACCTGCGGCAGCAGAGCGGCTGAAGGCGCAATAGAGGCAGTTGTTGTAAATGAAGATGATATAGATTTGGACGTGATAGGAAATGCCTCACCCCGCTCAATATGCGGCAGCGGCCTGATTGACGCTGTGGCGGTAATGCTGGAACTCGGCATTATCGACCATACTGGGCGATTCGTAGAAAAGGAAAAACTTGAGGGAAAGGTGTCACCAGCTATTATCTCTCGCATACGTGAAGAACAGAGCCAGCCGGCCTTTGTCTTAGCGGAAAACGATGGCGCCGGTACGGTGTACCTGACGCAAAAAGACATTCGTCAGATGCAATTAGCAAAAGCGGCCATCCGGGCGGGCATCAGGCTTTTGCAGAAGAGAATCGGCCTTGAAGATTGTGACATAGAACATATTTTATTAGCCGGTGCATTCGGCAATTACATCCGTAAAGAAAGTGCTCTGCGAATAGGTTTGTTGCCCGCAGTGCCTGTGGAAAAAATTCGTTTTATCGGTAATGCAGCCGCTTCCGGCGCACGGATGATACTTCTGAATCGCCATTGCCGGGACAAGGCACGCGAATTAGCCGGCAAGATTGAATACATAGAAATCGCCCATGAGCCGGAGTTCCAGGATGTTTACGCGGATTCAATGCTATTTTTGGACACGGACTAACACTGACTGACGTGGACTTTTTAGGATACTGACTTCTTAGACACTGACTGACACGGACTTCTTCGATACTGACTGACACTGAGGTTTTAGAACACTGACGGACAAAGACTTTTTTGGATGAAATGATATTCAGTGCATACCCTACATCGCTCGGAACATGCGAAGAACTTTTAGAATAATCCTTGGTATAGTATTGATTATCCTCGGTGTGTTTGCCTTGGTGACACCGCTTTCTCCGGGCTCCTGGCTGGCTCTTATCGGGTTGGAGATTCTGGGAGTGAGGATACTGTTTCAGCGCAAGCTTCTATCTTTGACTCCGAGGAAATATCGCGGCAGGTTGAGGATACTGTTCAGAAAAATAATGAAAAAAACAAGAAACCATAAGCTCTGATGGAGTATCATAATGACCTAAGTTCTGTCACCTGTTATAGACAGGTTACTATCTTTTTTATTGACTTTGGGCTTATAGATTGTATAATTAATATTGGTGGATTTTGTTTTAGCAGTTTTAGGGAAAGGTGGTTATAGCCATGCACAAAAGACAGGGATTCACATTGATAGAACTGTTGGTAGTGATCGCTATTATTGCGTTGTTGATGGGGATATTGATGCCGGCCCTGCAGCGGGTTAAGAAGCAGGCCAGGACTGTCTATTGCCTGAACAGCCTCAAACAACTCGGCATGGCTATGACCATGTACGCCGATGATAACGGGGGCTTTATTCCCCGCGCATTAGATCATGAAGTGAAATGGATCCTGGTTTTCATTCCATACTTAGGCCAGGAATATAGAGAAATCCAGGATTACAGGGAGGTTGATGTATATCAGTGCCCGTCCTTTCCTCGTAGCGGAGTAGGTCAATACGGCCACAGTAACGCCGAGCAGACAGTGGATTATGTAGTGAATGCCTGGGATATGCAGAACCCGGATCTAAGAGGCGGTGAGCAGGGGAACCAAAAGAATGAGCCGACCAAGCTCAGCAGTGTCAAGTCACCCGCCCAGCGGATTTATATGGCCGATAACGAGGCAGGAGATTGGCGACCTGTAGTCCGGAATAAATATGAGCTTGATATACTATCAAGGATGAACTATCTGGACGTTTGGTCGAGAACGCATTTGCCCGCGTCGGAAGAAACTACCAAGGGCAGTAACCTGACCCGACGGATTTCCGGTAATCGACATCGCGGCAATGGCTGTAACAATCTTTTCTTCGACGGTCGGGCCGATTGGCTGCATAAGGACGAAAACACTTCTCGATTTTGGTGTGGTGCCGAATATTAACCTGGAGTTTCAGGACATTTGCGCAGATTCTATGTCTTTCGATATTTAGCCCCCAAATTTATTTGGGGGGTTGATATTTGATTCCTCATCATTATGAGCATCGCTTCGTGAGTTGTAGATTCCATATTTTTCGCACCCTAAATACAGGGATTCCCCGATGGATTTATGCCTTCTGAACTCCGATAATTAAGTATCAGGAAAACAAATGAAATAGTGTGAGCAATGCCTTTACAGGAAGGGGGGACGGGAAAAATAACAATGGCATTCCTTACTGTTTTCAGAACGACTAAACTGGAGGGTGACCTCGGCTACGGCGTCATTGAGGTAAGCGGGAAAAAGTATCCAGTATATAGAGGGAGTCCGATATACGGTGATTTGGGCCATGGTATTGTTAATATACGCGGGAAAAAGTATCCAGTACAAAGAATGAATAAACAGGACGGTGATATCGGTTACGGCGTCGTTGATATTCAATTCAAATGAAACTTATCGCTGGTTGTGGTGATTGGTGAGGAGTTAGTGGTTAAATGGAGGGGAGGAATTCACTTCACCATTCGATATTCCTTGCATTATTGTTTGATTTATACAACTCGATCTGGATTCCTGCTCGGGTAGGAATGACACCGCACTAATTGACCCCTATGAAAGAAATGTGGGGGGAGGCGGCAGAGGCCTATCATTTGACTACACTTGGGAGAGGTTTCGTGCGAGGCAGATAGTAAGGTACTTTTGAAAAGAAATGTTGACCGGAAAGCTGAAAAGCTTTAGAGTGAAAGAAGACAAGAAGGTGAGGCCAGATATGAAAGAGGATGAAAAATGTGGCCAATGCCGGTTCTTTGTGCGACTAAAGGCTGAGGACAACAAGGGCGAATGCCGCAGGCACGCACCTCGACCCGGCGCAAGCTTCCAAATAGGTGGCAAGGATATAGGGAAAGAGCCACGATGGCCGGAAGTTGCCATCGATTGCTGCTGCGGTGAGTTTGAGCAAAAATAAGCCGAATGGATAACGAACAGCATTCATTGTTAAAATCTGTCACGCTCCATTTACTGCCGGGATTCCTGATTTTGCTCTTCTTTATCATTTTTACGCCAATTCTGACAGAGAATGGACTTCCAACACTATTCTGCTTGTTTCTCGCGGTTATGCTGGTTCTGATTCCGTTCGAGCTTGGCTATATTCTCTGTCAGGCAAAAAGGAGGAACAAAAAGTTTTTATTGGAAGGCATTATTCTCTACCGGCGGAAGATTCCAAAATGGCAGCACCTTGTCATTATTCCCGTATTCTTAACCTGGGCTCTAATTTCGTACTTCATTATTGCTCCTCCAATACAAGATAACTTAAAAGGGGAGTATTTTTCCTGGCTTCCGGTTTGGTTCTTCCTGAGCTACAACCTCGAACAATCTTCGAAAGCTGCCATTTGGGCCACCTGGGTAATGGGCCTCATTTTCAACGGCATTGCCGGGCCGATTGTCGAAGAGCTTTACTTTCGGGGCTATCTTCTGCCAAGAATATCTCGTCTAAATGGTTGGGCGCCTTTGTTAAATGTCTTCTTGTTCTCTGTCTATCACTTCTTCAGTCCATGGAGGAATCTGGAGAGAATACTCGCCCTGCTGCCGGGAACCTATATAATACAATGGAAGAAGAATATATATCTGGGAATGATTCCGCACTGTTTATTGAATACCATAGGTATGCTTCTTATGACACCCTTACTCTTTTCGTAAGACCTATTAACGGAGGACGGAGGACAGAAAAAGTCAAGGTAGGAATATCGAATATCGAACATGGAATAACAAATTACGAATTTTATAATTTGTTTCGCATTTGCTCAGCTTTTGTGGCTTGCTTGAGAATCTTTTTTTCTTTATGCGTGAGGCTGTGCAGGCCGTGGTCGTGAACTTTTTTCAGAATGCGGTCAACCTCAAACTGGAGGTTGCGCTGCTCGGCCATCTTCTTTTCCCATCGGCCGGCTCCGATTTTCAATTTGAATTTGCTGCGCCAGGAGCGCGAGAATACATAAATGGCCCCTGCCGCCATACCAGCCAGATGCGCTGCGTGGCCGCCGGCGTTTGCGCCTCTTGTAATTACAAAGAAGAAATACATAATTGTCAGGCCGACCGCCGCTACCCTTATCGGCACAGGAAATAGAAGAATAAAGACAACAAATTGCGGGAAAAGGATTGCACAAGCAGCTAACATGCCAAGAATTGCGCCGGATGCCCCTACCATAGGCAGGGGCCCTAAAAAATTGAGGGCGACAAGGAAAGTGTAAAACAGGCCACCTGCGACGCCACAACTCAGATAAAATATAAGGAATTTTTTACTACCCCAATGGCGTTCGAGTGTCGGTCCGAGGAAGTACAGGCCGAGCATGTTAAAAAGGATATGCATTATACTGCCGTGCAGAAATTGATAAGTTATCAGCCGCCAGACCTGAAGCACCGTGGCAAATGAATTCGGAAAAACAGAAAACCATCTTTCAAAGAAGTTCAGGGGTTGAGGGAAGCCTGGAACTAAAATGTTTCTGGGAAGAAAGAGGGCCCCGGCGAAGAAGACGGAAAAATTGATAATCAGCAAAGACCTGACGACGGGTGTGATGCGCGGGAAGTGCATCCGCATCTGCGGTGCATGGCGGTATTGCGACTGGAAATCCGCCTGAGTGTAATCTCTGTCGTAAAGACCCATAATACTACTCTCGAAGTTACCGCTCCCGCGCAATCGCGGCTCTTGCATTATTTATTATATATTATGGTCAATTTTGCGAAATGTTCAAGTAAAAAAAATTCAAGACACAAATAAAACACAAGACGCAAGATACAGGACTCAAGACTTACGAGTTTTGGGTTTCATTATCTGAAGTATTACCATCAGGGTCGCACCGAAGGTAATCATAGCGATGCCGATAATTTGCGATATTGTCAGGCCGTCAAATTCAAAGGGATTGTCATCGCGTAGAAATTCTATAAGAAATCGGGTCAGGCCGTAAAGAGCAAACATCAAAGCAAAGGTTGAGCCGGGTTGGGTAAAGATTTTGCCAGCGGTTTTAGAGCTGGCGGTGTTTTGGGACCTTCGCCAGAAAAAGTAAAGGATGAGACACAAGACAGCGGCACCGGCGGATGTATATAATTGGGTTGGGTGGACAGGCAGGCATCGATATTTGCCTGTTGTGACCTCGATTTTTTGTTCGGCGGTTAACTCTTCGTATGGTTTTGGGTGCCAATTTCCATCCTTGTCTATAAAGCTTAAGTATTCTTCTCGAGGTAGTTTCAACTGTGGAGCAGGTCGGTTCCTTTCCAAATCGGGATTGATTTGACTGAGGTAAGCGATGGAGTTATAGGGGAAGCGGATGGCCCAGGGTAGTTCTGTGGGTTTGCCAAAA